>Ga0247608_10000293_pt1 | contig 87322 bp, 143 predicted proteins | sample 176DNAGHGlowgp2_FD_193490 | JGI IMG/M metagenome (GOLD analysis project Ga0247608, IMG submission 193490) | Sheep rumen microbial communities from Palmerston North, Manawatu-Wanganui, New Zealand - 1766 DNA GHGlow gp2 | ecosystem: Host-associated > Mammals > Digestive system > Stomach > Rumen ... | reverse complement strand
TCTTCCCTCAACTCACCGGCGAATCTGTCTACAAGTTCATCAAACTCAAGGCCGTTGAAATCCCTGTCATACTCATAATAGTGTGCATCGATAATCCTCCTGACTATCCTGTCTATATATGACATATTGAACATAAAGTCATCATCCTCATCGACATCCATCGGGAAGGTAATCCTCGTACAACCCAAGATGAACTTCCCGCCCATCTTCGTCCTCAATGAAGGAATCCTGTCCCTCACTTCAACCCTTATATACCAGTCTGCCGACTGTTGTCTTATCAGATTGTTGCTTATAAGGAAACGCTTCGCCGCTTCTATGGATTTCGCTTCCTGATTCTCAAAAAGTCTGTATCCGTCAGTTCTCTGTTCAAGTGCTTCAGAAATACTCTTCATTATACTTTCATAGAGAGATTTCTTCTCATTATATGTCATATAACATAGTTCGGATTTTTTTTATTTATTGATAACCTCAATATCTTCAGTCACATGTTTAATTGTCTTCTGATTCTACCTGTTTCTTTACACGTTCTGTGAACTTGTCAATGATGTCAATAACATATTCCGCTGCTTTGACAGATTGTTCTGGGATAAGATTATTCTCAACCTCAAATTGAAGCCTCGCATAAGCCCACACGATTGCTTCATACTCTCTCGTTGTAATAAACGTATCTGTCATATCACATTATTGTTTATCTCTTCCTTACTAGCAAGATTAAACAATTTCTTTGCCATTATAATTTTTACACTATAAATATAAAGAAGTTAATAGTTTGGTAAAATCTATTTCATTTCCACGAGTTTTTACACATCAGATACAAGTCATACAGTTGTTCATCTGTGTATGACACATTTTCATTGATGTTATTCCACCTCCAATCGTCAACAAAACCACCAGTATAAGAACCAAGTTCTTTTGGTATTTTATTCATAACAGAATAATACGGTTTGCTTCCTTTTAATAATGAAATAATGTCTTTTCTGTCTAAATCTACTTTCATATCTCAATCTTGTTTATATACATTCAGCATTTTACAGTCCTGCCGTCCAGTTCCCAACCGATGACATCACTCCCGACAGGCTCGTCAATCATTTTCTCTTCCTTTATGTCACTGCAACTCCACGGAGCACGATTGACAAGACCGAAGGACTTCGTTTGCTTCGGCTTCAGCACGAACACTCCATCATTCATCTCAATGAACCGTCTGACACACTTACCTCCGGTATTTCCATTGTCCTTCAGTTCCCAACAACCGTGAGTCGCTATTCCGGTCTCCCTCTCAAGACAGTCCATCTCTTCCTTAATCCTCGCCATCGTCCATAACCCCGAATCAAAGAACAAAGGATACTTTATTGAATGCCATTCATCACTGTTAGTGAACCTCCACCCGGAATCACCACCGAGACTGATAAAAAACCTTATAAACTTCATACTCGTAAATGATTAAATATTTCCGTGCAAAGATATAATTAAAAATCCGAACTACAAAACCACAACTTCATTTTTAGTATAGTTTAACAAATCATAACCATCCAGATAATCATTTCTGAAAGAACTCACCGGGCATCACCGCCGCACGTTACGATAGAAGAAGATGATGATATACTTAATGTCACAAAACTCTCCAGCCAAAAAGAAAGCCCCCGCATATAATACGAGACTTTCCTTCTTTATATATTAACCGGTATCACTTCTTCAGGAATCCGAGTTCATAGACCATCGGCCTCATCTTGTCTGCAAGCGCATTGTACAGGTCCCTGAACTTCTTGAACTCTTCCCTCATATACAGAGACCATATTGCTTTCAGTTGATAATATCCGCAGTCCCAGTTATTGATCTGGTATTCAGGATAGTCGGCATTGAATGATTCCCTGAACTTGAATGAATCCACTACAAGTTTGTTCGCTGCATCGAGAACTGCCTGTGCTTCTGAAGAGAGTGTTACGTTCTAGAGGTACTTGTACACGAAACGCTCATCTGAAGAAACTGCATCCTCATAACACTCTTCATTGTCATTCTCGTCAGCCAAGTCCATAATCTCATCTCTTGACATCCAGAAAAACTCATTCTTGATTTCCCAAGACTTGTCCTTGTATTCAACATTACGGAGAGATGACTGGTTAGACTTCGATTCAAATAATGAGAAGATAACAGAATCGTTGACGAACTCTTCGAAATCTGGATTAGATTCATCCGGAGCAAGATATTCATCAGTCCAATTCATCCAGTTTGCAGAAATAAGACGGCGAGCAGAAAATAAACACACAGCACGTACGAAATTATCATTATTAATCAAATAAGTACCCCCATTACCAATATTTCCTAACCCACTAAAAATAGAAACATTTTGTGCATTTTTATTAATATTATTAGAAAATGAACATAAAGTCCCTATTGAATCTTTTGAATATTTTATGCCCTTTCTTAAACATATTTTAAGTCCACTTGATAATGAAGGAAATTCAACTATATTTCCAGAAATGTTTGATTTTACCCAATCGCTTGCAGATTTTGAATTATCAATATTATATAAACATTTTGAATCTTTGACTTCAATTTCTCCAGTGTAACTATTTTTATTTATATCACAAATATCTATTTCAAAATTATCTTTATCTTGGCATTTTCCACTCTTCCATATTGTAAAACCAATTCCCCAATTTGATGCTACATCTGCAAAATGAGATGCTTGAAATTGAAAACCATTAATATAATCAAAATTATTCAAAAAGAATTTTCTAAATTTATCATAAGACGGTGCTGTGATAAAATTAGTTGGACAAAATATTCCAATATAACAATCATTTAAATGATAATCTTTTTTTATTTTTTCGATTCTATATAAAAATTGAGCATATAAATTAGCAGAACATGCACCATATCCATCTTCTTTCATCATTTTATTAGTATTTGTAAATGCTACACTATCACTAGTTCCTATAGAATTGCCAGTTCCAGTATTTCTTGCATACGGCGGGTTAATCAAGAACAATATCTTCTTGTTCTTCCTGAATGCTTCAAGCAATCCGTCCGGAATCTTCGTTTCCCCGTTAATCAACTCACCCGGACTCGGAATGTAGTCATTAAGAAAGTCGAACTGGAAATGTTCCGCTTCCTTGTTGAACTTCATACCCATCTGCAACTCAGAATCAAACAAAGTGGATATGTACAGTTCCTTGAACTTATAGTCACGAGTCAGGTTACAGGTTCCGGCGCAGTTGTCCCAAACCACGAACTCATTCCTCCAGTTGTCACCCAGAGTCTCATCCAGTCTCTGATGAGCGTAATCCACCCACTTCGTCGGAGTCCAGAAGTCACCGCTCTTCCTTCTGTCAGTGTCCTCTATCAACCTATCTGCAATACCAGCGAACACCCTACGCTCCTTCATAGAGTAGTCCTCATTGAAATAAGAGAAAAATGACTCCAGTGCTTCCTGCTTCACTGCGAACTCCTTGTTCATCTGCTGTGCAACCAACACGTTCTTTTTACGCGGATGCATATAGAAATTGTTCTTGTCGGTTAGGACACCAATGAATAATGCTACAGAATCTTTCGTGTTCAGCTTCTCCCCGTTTATCAGAACACGTTCACAGAAATACTCATATATGGACTGGATGTTATGCTCAGTTATATGGATATGACGCTGTACATTCTCTGCCAAATCTTTTATTTTGTCTATGACATCCTACATACGGAAATTCTAATCTATAACAAATACAAACGGATTTATCTCAGAGTCTCCAGCAATTTTAGCCATCAATGCACTGTTCGTCACTTTCGCTCCACTTGGTGCTTTAGACCAATCACCCGGTTCATCCAGATACTTATTCAAGACATCTGTGTGCATCACAAAACACTCATTCTTGTCACCGATGAAACATATATTCGGCAGAGGCTGACCAGCATTCTCAAACTTCTTCAAGTAATAGACTACTTGCACCAACACACCAGCTATGTCTGTCTTCTTACGGAAATCAAGGTCATATTTATATTCAAATATAACTTTCAATTTCTTGGCATCGGATGTTTCTGTGTTTATAAGACCATCACATTTGAATGGATGACTAATCTATGTCTTAAAGAACTTCTGAAGATACTTGTCATAAACATAGTCTACTTCACGCTCTTCCTAACAAGCCTACATTTCCTCATAGAACTTATTACGTTTTCCTCCACCACTACCAGAGTAACGCATACCATCTGGATCAAACGGAGACATCAGCTGCTGCTGACGATCAAAGAACAAGTCATCTTCATTCAAATAATTATCTTCCATTGATTCTATATGCTGTTTCACATACTTAGCAACTTCATTTATAATCAGTCTGTGTAATTCTCGTTTTTCTGTATAATCCATTATATAATGTAGAAATATTTCATTTAACATATTTATTTCAAAATCACTATGACTCATATATAACAAAACTAATAACAGAGAAATGTAATCACTACATCCTATGTAAAATCAGTCAAACCTTCATAGTTTATCATTACCATAATAATTATCTCAAAATCTGAATAAATAATCTGTAAATTTTCATATAATTTTTTCTATTTCATAAATACTTGATTATCAAATAGTTACATAATGTAATATATTTTGATCAAAATATATGCTTATATGGAAATCTATACATTGAATCTCAAATGACTGATAAATATTTCAAACAAAACGGTATTTTCATGTCAAGCTTGTGTTAAATTCTCCTAATAAAAAATAAAAATTACAAAAATGGATTTCAAAACAATTTAACATTCTTTAGGATTACTTAACACTCATAAAGCAAAATATGGTTATACAGGATAACAAAAATATGGCAACGAAAAGCAAAAAAGAGTTAAATAAACACTATCCGAAGCCACCATCACACGAGGGTGCTTTACATGACTTTGATGAAATCTCATCAGACATTCCAGTGAACAACAAAGACAACTTTGAAGGACCGGAACAATAGGATACACACCCAAGAGAATCATGGAAAGAAGTCCCGGAAGTCTCAGACATGTGTCATCTGTTCATATCCAGTTACGGTCGTATCAAGATGCTCCCGAAGACGACAAGGAACAAGCACGGACGCAAGTTCATCTACATTGAGGGAATATTCTATCCGGTAGATGTTCTTGTAGCAGCACTGTTCAAGTCGAATCCAACCGGTTCCGAACTCACAATCCACTTGGACGGTGACAACACCAATGATGCAGTGTCTAATCTCCGCTGGGTGAAGAACGGATGTGTGGACTATCCGGTCATAACTACGGGAAACATAATACAGAAGGCATATGTGCATCAGATGAAACCAATTTCCATGAACAAGATGATATAGACGGAGATAAAGAACCAGTTCTTCTCTACTCTCGCTCCATTGCTTCCATATGTCGCACCGTCACAATCCATGTTACTGTGGAACGGGATGGTCAGTTCAATGAATCCGGATTTGATAAAAGAGTTTCTTGAGCATTATCCGTATGCAGACAGATATGCGGATGACAATCTCGGAACACATGCAACAGATCAGGAGTACAAGGACGGTTCAATGCTTGTCAATATGGAGGGAATGGTCTATAAACTGACACCGGAAGCATATCATCAGGCTCAGTCACACAAATGGGAAGTGCTGCGCAATGAAATCCAGCGTCTGAACAAGGAACAAGTTGAGAAAATCGAGCGGCTAAACCAAAACAGAGACCCGGAGATTGCAAAGGTAGAAGCAGCACAGGAAGCATACCGGCAGACCGTGCTTAATGATGCTATATTGAGGGGAAGCACTGTAAATGTGACTGAGCCGGATGAATCTGCTGATACAAAACCACAATCCGGAACATCAAAACAGCAAACAACCCAATAGAAATCCACACAACAGTCTCAGCAGAAGAAAAAGATGACTGCGGCGGACTGGTTCTACGGTTCATATGGGGGAACGACATCATCTCAGCCTGAGTTGAGACCTGATATGACTAATTCACTTGAAAATAATCCACAGAAGACATCATCACAGCAGAATAATGACAAAAACGGTTATCCTGGAGAACGGGAAGACATATATACCGGTCCTCTGAACCCGATATATGACACTGACGAGTCCACTAATCCGGAAATGCACAAGCAGCCTTTATTCGGCCGTTATCCTGTACTTCCGGATGAATGTGATGAGGACATTGATGCAGACATCTCTGATATAGAAGCAGAACCAGATGATGACTTAGATTCACTGTTGAACCCTCAGGTAAGACTAAACAGACAGCAAAGACAGGAATCTATAGAAAAACGGATGAGAAAGGCTGCTGAGAACGTGAACTATGTGATTACTCCGGAAGAGGTTGAATACAGGAGGATAATGAATATGGACTTCATTGACTCTTCCAAGCCGTTTTTTGACAGTATTGATGACTATAATGCAATGTTGAGGAAGCGTAATGATATGAGGGACGGGAAACTTGTTCCGATATGGGATGAGAAGAGTACCGGTGCATGGAATTCTCTGTTAACACAGCCATATTTGACAGAAGAAGAGAGACAGCAGGAATATGTCCGTGTAATGAGATTATAGAACAACGGAAACGTGCTGTTCCAAGATGAGAATGAACTGAAGTTTATGGATATTCTGGGAAGGATAAAGAGCGTGAAAGAGATTCCGCATCCCGAACTGCTTGCTAATAAACTGATGTACGGTCGTGTGGGAGTGAGGAAGAAACCGTGTATATGCACATTCCCGGACGGTACGGAGAGGACGTTTGCCGACATTCAGTCTGCTGGTGACTATATGAACATAGCGCCGCAGAATATCAGCGCATGCTGTAACGGTCATATCAACAGTGCTGCCGGATGTAAGTGGAGATATGCAATGATAGAAGACAATCTCGGTATGATTGACAATATGCTTAGGGATGTCGAGCGTCTTATAGATTTGAATCTGTCTCCGGAAGAGATGGAGAAACTCGGAAACTACAATCCGATGAAGCATAAGAAGACAAAGTTATACGGAAAGAAGAAGAAGCGCCGTGAAGAAAGAGAGTATCTGAAGAAGACATATGACGCATCCGGAAACGTGATAAAAAGAAAGAGGGGAAGACCGCCGAAGTCACAGTATCTGTATGATCCGAAGAATCCGGATAGCAGCATAGAGAATGACAGTTCCGTTGCATTGGACAGTGCCGTAGAATAACCAATATATACAGATGTTCTTCATTTTGGAGAGCATCTGTTTTTGTTTTGTATATAGTTATGAAAATATTTGACAGATACTGGATTATAGAAATGTTAAATTACAGTTATTAACCAGTGTTAAATTTTCCAGTCTTTAACATTTGGATTTCTTAACAGTCCTAATATTAGGTTAAATTTAACTGTTCTATTTATCATAATATACGTTCTGTGTAAATTTGATATGTTTTTGAATACATAATTTAACAAATGTGTTAAATGGTCATTAAGAACTGTTAAACTGATTAACAAATAAAAAGAGAGGATATCATAGCAGACATCCTCTCTGTAGTATGAAATATTATTACAGTTCAGTTTGACTATTTCATATATATTTTAGATGTGTTAAATCAAGTTTCTCCGGAATGTTCATAATGATAAATAAAATGAAATGATAAAATAATTTTTTGAACAATATGACATATAATGAAAAGAAATCTCTTTATGAGAGCATTATGAGTGAAGTTTCTAAGTTTGTCAATAAAAAACTGAATGAAGAGTTTAAGGCACCTGAGAAGACTACTGCTGAGAAGTTATTCGGTATGGACAAGAAATATGCCGCCCGTGTCGCTGCTGCTGAAGCAGAATATTATAAAGAATCAGCAAAACCGTTCATTGAGCAGGTCAAGGCTGCTACTACTATGGCTCAGTTGCTTAAAATCAGCAAGGATATGGCAAAGGATGGATTCAAGTTCCCGGTTGCCGGAATGCTGGATGGAACTGACTGGCAGAGTGCGACACTTGATAACATCCGCTGGATGTCTTATGACAGAGAAGGTGAAGAGACTGCCGAGTCACTGAGCAAACTTGAGAAGAATGACAGAGGCAACGGTTCATTCGCAAATGAATATATGGTTTATACATATTATTACTCTTGGCGTTTCTGGGTTGCTAACATTATCCGTTGTCTGATATTCTGGAAAAACCCATATGGTCCGGAAGCAAATGAGAAAGTAAAAGAATACATACAGAAAATTGCTCCACACACGCCGATTATTCGTAAATATCCTTCATTTTTCAAAGAGGGTGCAAACTGATTTGCAATTTTCAACTACTACTTATGATGATAAATAAAGCGGAGTCATTCTTATGGATGGTTCCGCTTATTTGGTAATTTAGTATATTAAGAATTGACTATTGAGAATTTTTGCAGGTTAAGAAGACAGTTTGAAGGTAATTTTGTAGTTTAAGATACTGTATGGATTGAATAGAGAGCCGTAGAAAGCATTTTAAGTTATGAGATGATAAAGTTACTGTAGAGAGGTTTTCAGTTGATTGTAGAGCATTTGAGCGAGTATTCGAGATTATATTGGTTCGGATATAATATTGATGTCGATATATGAGATTATATTGGATTGCATATAATAAGAGATAACTGGTAATATATTAATAGTTAATGGTAATTTCGGTAGTTAAGTGACAATATATTGATAGTTAATGTAGATAAGTAGCAATATAGTTATATAAGACAACATAAAGTATATTAGAGTTTCTGTTAAGGTTCATTTTGAGTGATAAGGGAAAGTTTATTTACCGTTATAAGATAGCAGGATAGAAAAGGTTTGGTTATATAATACAACATATCAAGATAATAATATATTGGTTATACAGGAGAACGGATGTTTGTTTTATATAGAAGATTTGATTGTTGTTTAAGATTAATAAAGATAACTGAATATAGATTTCTGTCTGCTACAGTGAGGTAATTATTGTAGCAGAATTACTATTTGCTGAAAGAAAGATATTACGGAAGTCCGGATGATGGGTTGCCTCTATTTTTGTGTCTGTATATCTGAATCACTATAAACTGCGGTCATAATACCCATTATATCACTATATGAGCATTACTCTCAACTGGAAGTATTTCCTGAAATCCAGAAGAAAATTAAAATACCAGTATAGTGGATAATTGTACTGAAAACATAGTAATTCATAAAGTATTATCAATTATATCAGTTTTCTTCGGACTCCGCTGTTTCCGCGGTTGATAACCGCGGACATTCAGAACCACTGGTGATACAATGTCACCTCTATTCAGTAAGCCGAAGGCATCCTGTATTACATTTGCTTTCCTAAGCATTCCTATACAACCGTTTATGTCACTGTGCAACCTCTTCCTGGTGGAAGAGTAGTACAACCTGCCTTTTCTTTTTCCGAGATATGTGTCATGATGACACATATCCTCATTGGCAAGATGGTCACACTTGGAAGTGTATGACTCTTCGACTTCAATCAGCCGAATCCCGGCTGATTTGCACTTGTACTTCAGTTCTTCAATGAGTTCTGTATGCGGAAGCTTACAGAAAATCCCATTGTTCTTTCTTCCGATATTTGAATTCTGTTTCCAGAATTCATTGTGTCCGATGACTATGTTTCCTATACAGTTTTCTGTACAGAAATCTATAATCATATTGGAAGTACAGTGTACGAAGTTGTCTGACGAGTTGTTGTAGTGTTCCCAGATTCCAGACATTTGTCTGGAATTCTTAGACAGTTTCAACTGCCCGTCTTTCTTGCTGACTTTAGTTATTTCTGGATTCTTTGAAATCAGTGCAGCAGAAGTAAGTCTTGCAATGCTATCATTAGTATCTTTTATCAACTGTTTGATTTCACTGCCTCTGATAATGAACGACTGTTCATTATCACATCCGTAAGTCATTCCTGCTACAAATAGTTTCTGTCCCAAGTCAATCCCAAGGAAAGCCTTGGGATTCAGTTTGACTACTTTCTCTTTCTTTTGCTGTCTCTCAAACTCTCTCTTCAGTTCATAGTTATAAATGAATACAATATGGAATTTTCCATATTTGTATGAAATCTTCAACTGATCTATCCATTCCTTCTTCAAACCGTCCGGAATCCGGACGGTGTAGTCAGTACAGGGAAGTTTTATGTACTTGTCTGAAGACCCGCGGAACCGGGTCTTGTTTACTGTAACTACATTATATACCTGCTTGCGGTACTTGTACCTTGGCATCTGCGGTTCGTCAGTGAACTCTTCCGGATGTTCCTTGTACTTCTTCTTGGCCCGGATGTATCCGGTCCATGCTTCAGAAGCCTGTGCTATACATTCCTGTTTGATGTTTATGTCCATCTTTGAAGTAGTGAATACATCCCTGACTTTTACCATGTCCGTCACGTCAAACCGTGACGGATACTTCGGCAACTCGGCCCAGTCCAAGTCCCTGCATCTGAAGTATTCCTGTCTGTAGTAGTACAGTGTCTGGTCATATATGGAAACAGAGTCTCTGAGCATCCGGTCGAGTACTTCATCGTACTCGACAGTCTGCTTGAACACTCTCTGTTCATGTTTCTCTGTCTTCTTGTATGCCATAAACACAACTCTATTTCTGTATGTTATACTTCAGATTATTTATATAGTTTATAATATTAACTTATTTAAATACATTCTTGGGTATTAAGCACTTTCCTCATCCAGACATATTCACTCTCCGGTTCTATACAGTAGTCTTTATATCCGTGTCTTGAGTACCAGTCATGTACGAATGTATCCTTAAGGACTTTCAATATAATCTCTGATGCATTGTTTTCCTTTGCTACATTCTCTGCATCAGATAATATGGAATTGCCGAGACCGTATCTGCGGTATTCCGGCTTCACGAATACATTGCTGAGGTATATCTTGTCTGGATCGTCATTATAGATATACATAGCAAACTTGTATCTGTCTGCTACGTCATTGAAAAACCATCTCTTGCCCCATTCTGTGTACTGGAATCTTGTCTTGACCATAATTACGGATTATACATTTCCGTATTTATTAGTCAATAATTTCTCCGGTCCAAGGATCCTTTACATCAAACTCTCCCGGTTCAGGAAGACTGGTATCAATGTCAAAACAGATTAACATAAGCGGAACCATAATGAACAATCCTATTGCAATGCATATAAACAACCTCTCCATAGTTACAAATTTATCTTATACTGTTCCTGATATTTAAATATCCGAACCGATATTTAAATATCGGCCAATATTTAAATATCAGCCGATATCTGAATATCCTGGGATATTGAAATATCATATCCATCTATATCTGACAATCATATATAGATGGATATTCAGATATGACATCCGGAAATGACATTCAAATATTATTATCCAAGTTCAGACAATCTCTTGTCTATTTCCTGTATCTCAGATGATGCATCCTCTATCTTCTTCTGTATCCTGACACGTTTCTCAAGCATCTTATTGAACTTGTCCGGATTCGGCTCAAAGAACTTCATATCAGCCAATTCCTGGTACATCTCATCTGTCAGTCTGTACTGGTTTGATTGATACCATCCGCACATATATGAACTTGGACGTATTTTATCATTCGGGGATGAAAGTATGGGAATGCTGTATGCTATATTGCGCCATCCGGGTTCCGGTTCATATCCATAACGGACAGAAACTCTCATTTTCTTTCTTCCGGCTGCTTTCTTTATTTCTGCCGGAGTAAGTTCAGGCATTCCGTCTTCATTGAGTTTCCTTGACTGTGGCCAGTCCACATCAAATATGACATATTCCGAGTCGAGTTTCTTGCTTAATTCAGTCATTCTGTTATGGAGTTTCTCACGTTTGTCTGTAAGTGATGTCTTTTCATAGACAGTGCTTTCCAGTTTCCTTCCACAGAAAGGGCAGTATTTAATCTGGATATATGACTGCTTGGATTCATTGGAGCATTCATTATCTATATCAAGACCGTTGTCTTCATAATAGCAATCTGAACGTGAGCGGTATGAACCAAACCCATTAAGAGAGAGTTTGTCTCCTTCCATAGTGAGAGAGCTGCTGACCATTACTCCACAAAACTGTCCATAGTATGTATCAACTGAATCTGAATTATCATAATTAAGAATACTAACCGGACTTTTGTCTTTTGGATTACAATATTTACACATATACTATCTTTGCTTTGATTATTTGAATTTATTGTTTCTGACTGCAAAGATAAGAATAAAATCCGGTATATAATAAATAATGGGAATTTATTTGGGAATATTTAATAAATCTGATTTGTTAAAAGCACAATCCGGGCTGTATATGTTAAAATTTCCTAACAGAGTTGTTAAATTAGGATTCTTTAACATATTTTAACATCCATTCAGATTCATTAAGACTTTTTAACATTTGTTCAATCTTTTTAACATTTCGTTTATCCTTGGATATTTTAGGACTTTTTAACAATTCATTTGGTTGTATCGAACAACGGAAATTGTAGTCAGTATCCATATATGGAACTAAAGTTCCAGAGTGTAAATCTGGTTGTCCAGGATAGCGGACGTTTCTGTTTATACTTCCGGATGTTGTTTCCGGAATCATCACCAAGACAGTTATACAGGACAGCTGGAAGTTGTTTCCTTTGTGGATAATACAGACATAACAGTTATCCTGGACAACGGTATGTTGCCTGTATAGACTGCTGTTCCGGATTTTTCTGGGTTCCGGATGGAGATTTTCTGGCATTTCCGGTGGCCAGTTTTTGTCTCCCAGAGTCTGCATTTTCATCCACTTTTCTATCATTTTTTTGACTGTTTTTGGTGAATTCAATGCAAAGATATATAATAAAAATCAAAACTACAAAATTTTCATCCAAAATTTAAGATATATTTGGATAAAGTTAGGGAATTTTAGTTAATTTGTCTTGGATTATTACTTTATCAGATAAAAAATGACACTGGAAATGCATCATCTGTTTGAACTGTTCTACAGAACTATTATACGGAATTGAGATTTCCACATAAGTATGCATAAACAGGCATCTTCAGAAGGAAATATTCTTGGATCTGGAGACACTGCTGCGGAAAATTCTCCGCCAGTAACGGAAAAAAGTTTCCGCAATTTAAAATGATGACTATATGTCTGAGCATCTCTCCGGATATATTTTCCGGCATCATTATTTCTGGATCACAAAACTGCGGATCCAAAAAATGTCGATCCAGAACTGAAGTTTTGGCGATGCTAGTAACATAAAATATAGTTATACGGATTATTGATTTCCATATAACTAAAAAATACTCAACATGGTTCAACAATATGTATGTGCGCGTATCCAGGATGGATAATTTTTTATTGCGCCGGTAAAGTTATCTGCTGCCGGAAATTACAGATTGCAGATCCAGCAGAGCATATTTGTCGGATCTCTGAAGCAATTCCTGCTTATACGGATTAGTAATTTCCGTATAAAAGATAATGTTACCGGAATTTTACCAGAGCTCATAGGATAATTATCACACTGAAGTGACTGTAGCAGCAGAGATTGCTATGGAGGAAGAGTATTTTGGTAACTTCATTTCTTACCGATGGTAAATTATTCGGAGACAAAAATGTCCCGCAAACATTATGTTCTTCAGGACAACCATAGTTTATTTCCACTTATTAAAATCAATCTTCCAGTTGTACATCATCATAGATTGTAGTATAATGCTTGAGTACCCAGGCAGTGATGAACTTACGGTAATTCCAGTCGGAACTATCTGATGACCGGATTCCTCCGATGGATTTCTCATCAGGTCTTCCTAATCCGTTTATGCGGAGAAAGTCCTTATATGGCTGTGAGAAGGAGATGATTGATTCCGGCCGGTTGATGAGTTCGGAGAGATGCTTTCCGCGAATATATTCCGGAAATACATAGTACTGCCCGTTCTTCAATGTGAGCATCTTCTGCTCGGACATAAGCGGCCATATATACCGGATGATGACATACTCTTCTATGGAGTAGTCTGTTTTTCCGTATTTCCGGACTTCTTCTTTATAATCCTTGAGAGCTTCTTCATATTCGGCCATATCTGCTTCATATTCATCTCTCTGCTCCGTATAGACATACTCATCAGTGTCAGACTCCTGATATTTCTTTATCAACTTCCCTCTGAGCTGGTAATACTATGACAGTTTATCCGGATTCTTTTCATAGTATTCCTTTACCTTCTGCTGCTTCTCATATGCTTCCATAGCATCATCATAACTTTGCTTGACAGACTGTCGTTTCTCATCAAGATATTTCTGGGTCTGCGGAAGATGTTCACTGAACTCTTCAAGAACCTTGATGATAGTTGAGTACTAGTAGAAGTAATACGGATACTGCTCCTTGATATCTTTCATTGTGCTATAGAACTCTTTATCGGAGATGAAATCCTCTATGAGTTGCTTCAGTTTATTGTCATTCATGTTGTAATCATCACCGAATATCATAAAGTACTTCTTGGCATTCCATAGTCCCCTTATTTCGGAGAGCTGCTTTAGCTTATGGCTGTACAACAGATTAGTGAAATCCCTTGCCGTAGTCTCTATTTCTTTTTTACGGATATAGTGCTTGAGATATCTGGATAATGAACATTGTGACATCTCCGTATTGTAGTTCTCTGAAGATGGCTTCTTGATTCTTATCATGGGATTAGGGAGACCCATTGAATCGAGTTCTTCTGTGGCCAGTTCAACCGGGCTTTTGTATGATGCCGGTCTTTCATATGTGTTGTAGTACCTCATCTTGGGCTTGTTCGGCCGTCTTGGAGTCTTAAAGTAGTCGATACGGTTAGCTTGGCGCCATTCCTCATAATCCTTTTTGAAACAATTGATATTGAATTTCGGAAAATGCAGATGGGGAATATCTTCTGACTCAGTTAATATGCGTATGACGCTGTTGGAGACAGCGGACATAATCTTGTCATATATGGATTTACTGTACATTATATACGGATTTGAACAAATCATTTCTTTATTTATTGACCATGGATGTTGAAAGCTTATGAGAAATTTCAATGAAGCTGGTGAAAACCGGTGATAAATAACTCCGGAAAAAATCAAATCATAAAAAACGAGTAAATGAAGAAACTTATATTTTCTATTATGATGGTGTTTATGTGCGGAATGATGGTTTCATGCACACAGTGCAGCACTGCTGCTCCGGAAAATGACCAGACGGCTGTAGAGGACACTGCGGTTATTGTGAAGAATGACTACTTCCGCGGAATCCTTCTGAAGATATGGCCTATAATGAACAAGAAGTATCCGGATTATGCCTTCTATGAAGCCAGCGGCCATCTGAAGAAGTTGGAAAAGGATAATATGTGGGGTATTGACCACAACACGTTCAGTGCGACATACAATTCTCTGGTAGGACCGGCATCTGTAGTCGCTTATGTGGAAAATGACACACTGAAGTTCAAGGAAAAAGACGAGCCGTGGATTGGAGACAGATATACTACTCCGTTTGTCATGTGCGACCTCACCCTTGCCGTAGAGACGCTCCAGAAGGAAATCAACTATGTTCCGAAAGAAGGAACGCCAGTCGTTTTAAGGCACCAAGTTCATCCTAACATCTGTGAACCACAATATATCATCGGCGGTATGGTATCATGTCATGCAGTGAATGCATATTCACTAAAAGTAGATCCACTCTCTGATGGAGAAGATGTTGTAGAACAGAAGTGAATTAATTACGGAAAATGATAAAAACCGCTTGGATACAGAATCTGGGCGGTTTTATTTTTTGAAAAATTTTGTTAGACATAAACTAAACAGAGAACTGCCGTATAATATATATAAGAGTGATGAGAGTACGGGCAGAAAAAGTATTGTTAAGGAGAGGGTTGGAGAGAGCGGATCGGTGGAGCCGCGACGAAGTTGTTCCGGAAATTGTCTGCGGAAATTTATTAAAAATTATTTTGGATCCAGAAAATATGTTTGAAGACGCAACATTCAGATATCCATATCTCCATAGTTATCTTCTGTGTGAGAGTGAGAGAACCCATAGAATATTTGATGAGTTCATTACGGATATGTATGATACTATATTTGAATATAAGGAGAAAGCAGAGATTAATCCGGAACTGAAGCAGTGGCTGGATTATAATCCCGTGTTCACCGGATGGTGTTTCGACAGTCAGAACCAGATTGTGTTGAAGACCGGTGATGAGAAGAAGTTTCATCCTATATATTTCGTATACCATGTCGTCATCATTGACGGTCATCTCCACTATGACCCAAGACATATGGCTCTTCGGGAACATGATTATGGTGTCTCTCCGGATGAATTCGAACATGATTCAATCATCATAGACATATTCACAGTCCATTTTCTGCGGAAAGAACGGAGAGAGATTCTCAATGCATTTGACCATGAGCTTGAACATGTTCTTGATTTCTGGACTCCGGATGGCAAATCATCATATGATAGCAATGATATATCATATAACAGGATAAGTCCTGATTTCTACAAGGATAAAGGAGTGTTCCTTGACAAGCTTGCGATATCAAAGAATATCCGGAGAACTATGTACATCTTCAGTCAGGCAGAGCAGAATGCAATATTGAAAACGATTCCAGATTATATCCGTTCTCATGACGAAGATATTCTATGGCATTTCAGTGTGAACAGTGACAAATATGATATACACACTGAAAAAGACCTGATAACAGAATTCGCTTCATACTATGATGATGACTGTCATCTGAATTTAAGGTCTGTACGGATAATAATATACAATCTCCGCAAGAAGATTGCAGAGCAGGATTATCTGTTTCCGGTTCTTATGATGACTACCCTTGTTGAGTTCGGGTTCTTGAAGAACAGGTTCAATTTGTACGGAGACTACAGTCTTGCCAAAAATATTCAAGCCGGCACGTTCAAGATGGACAATTACATTATGAGCAGTCTGACTTATATGATGGATGAGATTGAAGAGAAGTTCAATGATTATATAAAGAGAGTGTATGAAACCATTACAGACACGTTTCGTGAACTGAAGATATGGAAACGATATCCTGTATATGAGAGAAGACAGCCGAGATATCTACAGATGTACAATCAGTGGTTTCCGAAGATGAGCAACATTGAATATACACATATATTGAGAGAATCATATAAATCCGGTGATATAACCGAAGATGAGATGTTCCATTATATATTGTTCAATTATGCGGATAATCTTCTCAATGTAGTTAATACGAGAGAGCGTGTTCTGAATGAATCCGGGGTTCTTGTGACATACAGAAAATAATTTTTAATAAGTGATTTAAACTTTTTGATAAATAATACGTCAGATAAATAAAACAAATCCGATTTTCGGATATATAATATATAGATAAATATAAAAAATCGAGAATAGAATTATGACTTGGATGTCTAAACATATTATTGATGCAGTAGCAGTAGTCGCCATTGATTGCGTAGCAATTGATGTGATTGATGCTGTGTATATATGTAAGGACTCCGAGTGATAAAAGAAGATATATAGGATAAAGATTCCCGGATGTTTCTTACAGAGAGATATCCGGGAATCTTCTTTTATATTCGCAGATCTTCTAATGGTCAGGAAACTTGCCTGATAAGCAAGCAATCATGGTTCAATTCCATGTCTGCGAACAAATTTGGCCTCTGGGTCTGCTTGGAGTGGACGTCTCCCTGTCACGGAGTACAAACAGACGGGTTCAAATCCCGTAGGGGCCGCTTGATTTTTGGGCTGTGTAGTGTAATCCGGTTAGCACAAGATGCTTGCACCATCTCAGTGGGGTTCAAATCCCACACGGTCCACTGATATAGAAAAATGACGAAACTGTGTGTATATTTTCGTCATTCTCTATGATTTGATTGGGAATTAGTTTAGTTGGTTTAAAATGCTTGTCTTACAAACAAGAGACCGTAAAGGATTTCGTGGGTTCGAGTCCCACATCCCCAACTTCAAAATAAAACTTATATGGATTATGATGATTAAGCATGATTTGAAGACTATCGTAAAAGGTTCGGCAGACTTGAACTGTATCCGTAGTGGAGGCATTGCAGTATATTACATTACTGTTGAAGACGGAACTGTCTATTCACTCGATATTGACTTGAGTGATAAGCATGACGTGGGTGAGACAGCAACATTTATGGCTCATTATGACAAGAGTGTGATACTGATGAGATGGATCCGCAGAGCGATAGAAAAAGAAGAACTGTATAAGATATCTGGATAATTAGAAAGAGATGCTCCATTACAGAACATCTCTTTTTGTATTAATCATATATGTACAGTTCCAGCATATCTGGTGGAATAGGTTTATTGACATAAACGGAATTCTTTCCGTACAATGGGTCATAATATATTTCCATCTTGTTCTTAAGGTCTTCTGTCCATACTCTGAACACATCACCGAGTGAAGTAGCAGAGCATATGTCTTCCCTCAGTTCTTCTGCGACAGATTCACTGACAGTAAAATACACTCTTGGTGGATATATGATTCCAGCATTCTCTTCTCCGCCGTTCCGTTCTTGCGGAACAAGCCCGTTCTCTAATATACTTTTCCTGTTCTGTGGATAACTTACATGATACAGCCACTTTGTAGTGAGTTCATTACGGATATCTGTTCTGTATATAGGAGTGTACAGCATAGCATATCCTCTCTTATTATCAAGGAAACGTATTTCTGCTTCCCTGATAAGAGTATATCCATTCTGGTTCATGTATTTTTCAATAACTTCATAGTTATCATCCATATAATCTATGATGATTCCTATCATTTCCGGTTCTTGGGGAGAACTCATTAATTCTATATTCGGAAGACCCAAGTCGAATATATCCGTAACTTCAATCTGAAAATCATCAAGTTTGAATATGGATTTCATCTCTTCGGCTACTTCATGGGCATCTCTTGCTGTCTTTGGTATTTTCTCTTCAAGCAGCAACAAAGAACCCAATCCATATCTTGTGAATGCATAACTTCCGGATACTTTGTCATAGTTAGAAAAGAATTGAGTACTCTCTTGCAACTTCAAGCGTTCATAATATTTTCTTGCTTTCTTCACGAGACTGAGCATATAGTTGTCCAGAACATTATCTACTTCAGCCATTGTATCATAACTTCCGAGTGGCTTATCCTGTTCATACAAAATATGCTTGACTGTTTTGGCAACTTCATGCATTATAGTCTCATACAGTTGCTTTTTCTTTGCATAATCTAATACCATTTTACAAATCTATAATATTTTTATGGCAAAGATAGTAATAATAAATGGATTGGTCACAATTAATCCATATATAATTAGGATTAATTAACATTATATTCGTAATTTATATCCGGATTATCCAAGCATTTCTCTCATCTGTCTGATAAAAACATCATCATCCAGGTTCCATGCATCTCTTACTGTCTTTCCGGAAACTACAAACAACATCTCCTTGTATGAGTCTAATGGAGCATAATTAGGGTCTTCATCAGGTTCGGTATAAGATATCGCTTTGCGGAGACTTACTTCCGCATTGTGGTTCGGGTTGAAGTACATTTCGTCCCAGGTTACGGAATTTTTATACACTGCATGGTTCTTAAATAGGATAAGCACTTGCTCTGCTTTAGTTATGTTATTCACTGCCTTAATTGTGAACCGTATGAAATCATATGCTTTCTCAAGATTGACAACATCTCCACAGTTAAGTCTGATGCCGAAGAACAACTGTGTGTTCCGCTGTATTCCCTTGTCATGCTGAGTCTGGTTCAGTAGATACTTGACATATGTGGTAAAACCGGTATCCACGGTAGAGTATCTCCACTGGTCCTCGTTCCAGCAGCTTCCGACAATTACCGGACTCATCTCTCCGGAATCAAAATTGCTGAACATCATCCTAAGCTTGCGGCACATCTTGTCTATTTCCTTGTATGCATCATCACCAGTGTCATCAAACATCAGCTTGAAGTTCACGATACACGGATACTCACCAATCAGTTGTTCTATAGGACGCTTGTCTTGAAGCATCCAGTCCTTGTTACGAACTTCACTGTCAGAAGCAGTCTCTGTATCTTCTATCGCTGAGTTTATGTCTTCTATATTGCCATCACTGAAGAATGATTCATTAATAACCATATATATTGGGAATACTATCATTTCATTATTTATTAAGACTAATGTTGTACAGGACAACGGATAATCTCTTCCGTATGTGAATGAATCCAAAATTATCCATCTTTTTCTTAATAAATTTGTATATTAGGAAAATTATGCCTATCTTTGTCGCAGAAATAAAAAAAATAATAAATTATGCAGACAATAGTATATGACTCAAGAATCAAATGTTTCGTCTTCTACCGTGGAGGTTATGATGAAACAACAAAGAAAGGTATAGACCCTTACAAAAGAGAGTTCGAGCCGCTCACTAAAGAGCGTGGATATGACCCGTTCTATCACGGAGTTGCAGATGGATTGCTTCTCCACATTAATTCAATAAGCTCAGTTAAAGCTAAAGAGTTCTTCTTCGGCAAAAATGCAGACTTTTCTAAGTCACAAATAGTCACCGGAAACTGGAGCATATGCTTTGACGGATGCGGACGTATTGTATTCTATGATGCAAGCGCACCTGCTCCTGTCAGAATCACTAAGACACTCAAGACTCAGAGCAAGTTCTACAAAGAATGGACGACATATTCTCTTTATACATATTCTAACCCATGGCCGAGAGAAGTCAATGGCTGGAAGTTCAAGAAAGGCATCAAGTATGCTATCGTAGACATCAACACGGATTATCTCTTCCAGTTACTGCCGGTTGAATATGAGAAACTGGGTTTCGGAAAGAAATCACTTTTCGGACACGAAGAGTGGTTGAAGAGAAACGATACACTGTATGCCCTTGACCCTATTGACCTCAACGTATCTTGGGACAGAACTGATGACGAGAAAGCTGTCATCAAAACGGAAATAGATAAAATCCGTGCAGAAAAACGAGCTGCTCAAGAAGATTTAGAGCGCCGCAGACATACACCAGGATTCTGTTCAGTATGTGGACGAGAAGGTGCTGAATATGTAGCAGACCCGTATGCTGAAGAGATGTACGGAGAAATACATATGGAATGGCTGTGTCCGGATTGCTATCACGATGCAGCAATGGATGTTTAATAAACAACATCTCAAGCCGTGTGAGAAAATCAAAAACGATTTCATTCGGGCAAATGAATCTGTTAGTAAGCGGAGCCTCAACTTGAAGTTCCGCTTCTTATTTATAAACAAATCCAAAATTATCCATCTTTTTCTTAATAAATTTGTATATTAGGAAAAATATGCCTATCTTTGCATCAGAATTAATAAAACAAAGAAATATGATTATGACAGCAATATTAATTATAATAGGAATAATATACATGATACCGGGTTTCGTGTTCGGCATGTTCGCTTGGGACGAACCAGTTACAAGCAGAATAGACTATTGTAAGAGAGTAGCATTACATGCAGCAATGACTGTATGCTGGCTTCCGATAGCATTATGGTGTACCAGTCCTTGGTCGTTGAATGCATCTTGGAAAGAATATTTCAAAGAGTGCAACGAATCTGAAGAGTTCTTGCGTCGGGCATTCGGTAAGGATTACGAAAAGATGATGAAGAAGTACGGAAAGTACATGCCAAAGAATAATAACAAATAAAATGACACTGACATCAATCACTGCATCAGAGAACCGTGAAATGAAAATCAATGAATATAATTAAATATTAAGCATATGAATATTATAAATCAGAACTTCAAAGAAGAAATAGTATATATATGGAATGTATACAAATCTTCAATTGTGATGTATGCTGTTTTTATTTGTGTGGTGATTATGACTATAATCTTAACTTCAAATCATCAATCACAAGAAAAACAAGATGTGTATTATGTTCCAGTTAGCCATATTACTATCCAAAAGGCTCTGGAAGCAGGAGAACATCTATATAAGATGGATCCAGTCACCGGAGCAATGATACATTCTGAAGATTGTCCGAATCCTCTTAAATAAACAATAAACTATGGGTGCATATATAGCAAGACAACCAAACGGACTGTTCTGTCGCTTCTCAACTGTCGTTGATACAGTGACACACTGGAATATGACAGAAGATGATTATATCAACTTCTCTAAGGAGCATTATGGTATATATTCAGAAGAGTCTGCACGTGATACTCTGAAGAATCATCTCAAGCCGTTTGAGAAAATAAAAAATGATTTCATTCCGGCAAATGACTCCGTTGAAGAATTCGAAGAGATGCTTAGGAGTATGGGTGATGACAAAGGACTCGGTGAAGAGAACCACAAACGTGTCCGTGAATGGATGGAAGATGTTGAGCAGGGATGTAACAACACATAGTGGTAATAAAATCTAAAAATAATATCAGACTATGGCTAAGAAACTGAACAAGGGAGACAATATCTTCTATGAGAAAGACGGTGTATTCTATAGAGACCACGTGAAAGAAGTCCTTGAGACTGAAGATGGAAATCTCTATACTCCAGAAGACTATGACTGGTGGGCTGTGTCTGAGGATGAGTTGGTTCCGGATAGTGATGAGAGGGTCCGTAATATAACTTGCCTTGTTGAAGACAAGACTGTAAACCTCTCTGAAATCCGTGACTGGCTCTCATTTCATGCAAGGGACTATTATGAATCGGACTCATGGTCATCATTCGATAGTGAGCAGATGATTATAGATTTGTGCAAGCAGATGCTGTATAACAAATAACATTTATTAATATGAAACTGACAAGTACATTAGTCAACAAAGAGACACGGGAAGAGAATACAACAGTCATTGCAGAGAACTGTACTGTTGCTCAGGCTATGACTATGATAGAGTCATGGTGTGTTGATAACGGTGCTGATATGCCCATTCTCTCAAACATATATAAAAACACTCCACATCGATTGTGTGTAGATGTATTTACAAATGATTATCATAATATGCTTGAAATAACAGATTAGTAATATGGAGACAAAGAAACAATACTGCTCAACATGTCGAGTCAAAAGATTCTGGTGTAGCAAATGCCGGTTGAAGAACAAGCCGAATGACAGTCTTATGACTGAACAAGACTATGATGGAACAAACACGTACTATGATACAAGCGGAGCCTCAACTTGAAGTTCCGCTTCTCATTTATAAACAAATCTAAAATTATCTATATCTTTGTTAATAAATTTGCATATTAGGAAAATTATGCTTACCTTTGTCACAGAAATAAAAACAATAAAGATATGGAACCAATCACATTAAAAAAACTGGAGAGCTACAATAAGCTCAGTTTCCTGAAGAGAATCGGCAAGAGTCAGAACGCTGTCAGTTTTGACCCACGTCATCTCCGTAAGTGGTACACTATTGACACTGATGTGTATCTTGAGAAGTACGGATACAATCTCCAGCGTCCCTATGTCTGGACTCTTATCCAGCAGCAGGAACTCATCTGGTCTATCTTCATGGACCGTCCTGTTCCCCCGTTTGTGTTCATCCAGCACTCTGATGACCATATGAACCATACAACTATGATGGTGATTGACGGCAAGCAGCGTCTGACTACTATCTTCCGCTATATGGACAATGAGTTTCCCATCATAGTGGACGGTGAGGAAGTCTTCTATCGTGATATGGACAAGATGGCTCAGTTCCGTATTGCGAATTTCGACATCCGCGCGCAAATCTACTACTCTTATGAGAATGATCCAATCACAGATGATGAGAAGATCATTATCTTCAACCACTACAACTTCGCCGGAACACCACAGGAGAAGGAGCATCAGGAAAAACTTCAGGGCTTCATAGACGCCTTAACTAAATAAACCAAATTCATAACGGAACGAAAAATAACATAATTATGGATAAAGTAGAATTAATCTTCAAGGACGCTATAAGCAGCGAATATGCGCTGAACAAACTGTTCAAGCGTGAATTCCGGAAGACTGTGGCAAAGAATGCCGCTGACGGTCTTGCTGAATATCAATTCTTCGCTGACTGCTCGAAGTATGAGACCGACGATATGTTCGGGACTCCGAAGAAAATAGAGCACGACGGACATTGCATCTGGGTCTCTGAAGTATGGGTCTGGGCAAGCGCCGGGAGTCGCATTCCTGAAATCGTCAAGTCAAAACTCAAGGACGGACGTTTTCCCGTCCGCACAGTCTCTCTGTGGTACACTCCGTACTGCTATATGAACACCAGTATGGATGTCGACGAACTGTACCGCAAGTCTGAGACTGAAAAAGTTCTATATGAAGACTTCGACGTCAAAATATCGATGGTGCGCCGCAACGTGATTCCGTTCTTCAAGTCCGTGCAGTACTGCCACAAAATCTCAAAGCACGAGTATGTCTTCTATCTGAAAAGAAGGAAGAGTAACAAGAAGATAGAAGGTCAGTTAGACGTCCTGAGAGCAGAAGCACAGCAGTATGACTGGGGAACTCCAGAACGTACGAAACTGGCCGAGAAGATAAAGAAACTCTCTACTAAGTTATCATATTGGCACGAGTGCTTCCATGCAGACACGCTGAAATCCCTGAAAACGACAGCAAAGCATTACTTCAACGAATGGTACACGAACGACTATTAGGATTGACTATGGAATCAAAGACCAAGAAAGAACTGTTCTGGAAGCCGGGAAACATCATCGTGACTCGCGGAGACTTGAATCCAGAATTCTACGTCATCAGAGAAGACGGTTTCGCATATCCATGCAATAAATCACTTGACGACATATGGTGGAAGAAACTCTCTCCAGCTGATTACGACAGTGACTTGCAGAGCACGCTGTCGGCAAACGTGAGGACGTATTGGGATGTTGAATCTGTGTACTCTCCAGTTAATGACTCTCATTTTGATATGTCTATGTGGATGTCAGGAAACATCGGTGAGACGTCCGGAGGTTTGTTCTACTCATTCACCGAAGTTAAAGCGTTCGGACTCAACAACGACGGTTCATTCTTGGAGAAAGAATCATATGACACCGATCTCAATTGCGTTAAAAGAAACAGAACTTCTTGGGACTTCTGTCGTATATATAGTAAAGACAGTAATTTCAACAACAAATAGAATTCATTATAGAACTGAAGCAAGTGAACTGAAGCAAGTTTTGAACTGACAAAGAAGAAAATGGATTTGTATAACAGATGGAAAAGCAAAAGAAACAGTAATAAACAATGGCAGACAGAAACACTAAATTCAAAGATCTTAAAAAAGGAGATCATTTATATTGGGTTAATATAGATCGGAAAAATTATCAGCCAATCTTTTGTGAATATGAATTGGTTGATGATATGACATTTACCGGCCCTGAAAAATATGAATATGAATGTCATATTATTCCAATAAACTATAATCCAGAAACAGATTATTGGTGTGGACCTAAATGGGATGGTACGCCACAAAGATATTGGCCGGGTCTTGCATTTGAAGATAATGGGCAAGATTATCAAATGACAACATGTTTAGAATATGCAGAAGAATATTATAAAAAATATTTCGGCGGCTTATTAAAAAATCTTGATGAAGAAATTAATAAACTCCAAAGAAAAATAAATCAGTTAATATCATTAAAAGAATATCACAAAACACAATTTGAACAATTTGATTTCAATAGAAAATTGTGAATAAAAAGTAAGAAATATGAAAGAATTGATTATAAAGAAATCAGATGGCACTGTTACTTATGACATTCATAAGTTCTTTACTATCGAAGATGCTATATTGGCTGAATGGAAAGAGAACAGTCCAACACTTGATAAAGATGTCTTATCTAAAATAATGGAAAAGATTTATGACAAGGACTTGCTATGCACTGACGGAAAAGGCCGTTATAAACTGGAAAGATGGAATGTATATGTTGAAGAGAAAGCAAAGCAATTAACTTCAGTAAAAGAAAAATGCTATTGTGAACAGTTGTTAGAGCAGTTCCATAAGGACGGTACCGAACGTGTCCATATTGGTGATGACAGTTATGGTCCGGCTATAACAATGACCATCTGTGTTGATCCGTGGACTAAGAAAAGACTGTACTTCTATTTAAATGCATATGAAGAAGGCATAAATTCTACAGGTTATATCAAATACTGCCCGTTCTGCGGAAAGAAACTCACTGAAATTGTCAAATAACTGATTATGAAAAAGTACATTCAAATAGAACTGAACATCTCTGACAACTATGCCAGAAACAATGATGAGGCTGAAGTGATATCACAAGCAGTTATCTGTGGATTAAAAGGATACCTTGGTGAGAATTACGGAACCAACATCAAATATAAAGTCGAACCATTAGATTCATAAACTTTGGCAATAATATAGAAGTTGACTCAAACTTAACAAACATGGACGGAAGGGAACTGACAAGCAGCGTTGTCAGATAGTTGAAAGATACTATTGGTGTAAGCGATTGGCACATCTATGAAAAGTGTTTGGATGTAGTAAGAGTCAATTTCTATTTTACATAAACTCTAACTATTATCTAAGCAGTAGGTACAATATATAGAAAATGTATTTGCTGCTTATTTTATGGCTAAAAGAGGACACAGCGCACTGCCGACATATTCATACAAGGAGTTCAAGAAAAAACTTGAGTCTCTTGGGTTCTTTGAACATCATCATAATTCAACCCACACAGTCTTTGCCAATAAAGAAGGTTACTATGTTACAGTTCCATTCGGTAACAGGAAAGAGATTAATGCCATGATGACGACAGTGACTCTTCAGCGAATCAAAAACAACCAATGCAGAAAACTATAATAATATATGGAAGTCATTCAAAGTTTTACAATAGACCATACTTGCTTGAAGCCTGGGATATACATTTCCAGACAGGATAAGGGCTTCACTACATTTGATGTCAGGATTACTGAACCGAATAAAGAACCAGCAGTAGCTCCGGCAGCAATGCACAGCATGGAGCATCTGATGGCCACTTGGTTCCGCAATTCTGAAGTCAAGGATGATGTTGTGTATGTCGGACCGATGGGCTGCTTAACCGGTATGTATATTATTATGACTGGGCAGTACACTGCGGAAGATATGCGGAGATTAACCATAAGATGTCTTGAATGGATTCTGACTCAAGAGAGTGTTCCGGCAACAACTCCGGAGACGTGTGGCAATTATCTGCTCCATGACTTGCCAATGTGCAAATGGCAATGCCGGAGATATTTGTATAGACTCGAAAATGAGTTCCACTCTGAGTACAGCAAACTGCAAGTGACTCTTGAAGACGGAAAGACATTTGCCGATGCATAATACAACCAATTAATTATTAGATTTATGACAAGGACTTTTGAAAATGATGAGTACACTATCAAGATTGATTCACGTAATGTGGATAAACTCATTGCACTAGTAACAGAGATATCCTGTAATGAGAACAAGTCCATTAAGTACACACTGAAGACTGAACTGAAGTTTGATAAAATTGTTGGAGACAAGAGTTGGTATAATCCGAAGGAAGGAGACCAATATTTAGATGGAGATGTTCTCATCTTTACGTTCAGTGACTGTGCTGGAATGACAAACAGAATTGTGGAGATTTTCTATCCGGATGCCAATGAACGGGCTATCAGTCATTCTGACTACTTTGATGATGATGTCCGTATGACTGTTGAATATCCAAAATTGATTGAGCAGTATACACTGTATAGTTTCGGACTACAGTCTGTCAATCAGATTAATGACAGTGACTTGGAAGTCAGATTTAACTGCGGAAGACTTTACTGCCATAGAGATTTCCGTTAAACTCTGTTAAATATCCGCAGAAAATTTTGCAGTAAACTCAATTTTTTGTAATTTTGCGCCGGATAAATAAAACAAACGGAGAAATCCGTGTATAAATAATAGGTAGAAATACTAAAAGTAAGAAGACATGAATAAAGTACAGCGACATATCAATCAACCGCAAGCAGGCCGTCCCGGTCAGCCAGGTATGGTTATGTCAAGAAACTTTAGGATTGTCAACGGATATACGGAGATGTAATTATTCATAGCATATAGGTATATTTTTGCATCCGGAGTTTCAGACAAGAAGCTTCGGATGATTTTTATATAATGCTCCGGTAGTTCAATGGATAGAATGAAACGCTACGAACGTTTTGATGAGGATTCGATTTCTTCCCGGAGTACTCAAGATAAATAATAAAAATGGAAGTCAAATTCCGTATAAATAATAAAGAGATAAATAATAAAATTACAGAAACAGAATTATGAAGTTTATGTTCCAACATACTCAGCAGCATCAGCAGCCCGGTTGCCCGCAACCAGGTAGCATATGTTGTGTGAGATATCAAACGGAATATAGATTGCGTACTTCATAAGGAAACTGTAAACATAGTACTGCATATTTTGGGTTCCCGGAGATTCTCACAAGAGAGTTCTTCGGGAATTTTTATATGGGACATGTAAATAGTGGTTAGTTGGCTTGTTTGTGACACAAGAGACCTCAGTTCGAATCTGAGCATGCCCCCAAAGATAATAAATGGCGCAGTAACCGGTAAATGGTATCCGCCTGCATTCGGGATGCAGAATCTTGCGCGTTCGAGTCGCGTCTGTGCCACAACATATTGGGTCATCGTATAACGGTTTATTATGTGGAGCTCTGACCTCCAAGATGAAGTTTCGACTACTTCTGGCCCAACAAGACAACACGGGATATGTTGTTTAATGGTAGCATGCGTGATTTGGGGTCATGTGGAGTCAGTTCGAATCTGGCTATCCCGACAAATATATCTGGATGTAACCGGTAATAGGTTTCCGACCTGATTTGGGATCAGGAAACGTGATGAGCGTGTATGCGAGTTCGAGTCTCGTCTTCCAGACAAACTTTATACGGCTGGTTAGTGTACGTGCGTTAAACACCTGGGTCTTTGAAGCCCATATCGCAGGCTCGCAATCTGCACCGGCTACTACTTATGCGGAATTCGTATAACGGCTTATTACACTGCATTGCCAATGCAGAGATGAGAGTTCGACTCTCTTATTCCGCTCTATTTCTGGTGGTAACGGTATGTCACTTGGTCTGAATCCAAGCATAATGTGTGTTTGACTCACGCTCATCAGACAATTTAGTTAAATAATGTTTTTAAATTTGCACAATTAAAAACTTTTGAATACCTTTGCAGCATCAAACAACAATATGGCGCATTCGTCTATCGGTTAGGACGAGAGATTTTCATTCTCTAAAGAGCAGTTCGATTCTGCTATGTGCTACGATATTAAGAAGAGTGACTCTGAAATAGAATCACTCTTTTTTTGTTTTACTATTAAGTTGGAACTATAAAAGAACTATTTATACCTTATTATATAACTTACAGTTGTTTGGAACCGATTTGTTGTGGCAGTATTTAGTGTCACTGAACTCTTCTCCGTACACTCTATGATAGAACTCACATCCATCACATGTTTCTCCAGTCCTCAACTGTTTCCATTTACAGATTACATCCGGACCACAGTCATTGCAATCAAAATGAATGCAATGACTGTCAATTTCAGGTTCTCTGAAACTAATATTATTAAACTTTCCCTTTCTCATATTATTATATTAATTCGAAATATTCACTGAAACTCTCATATTAACCACAAGAGTACCATATGCTATCTTGGCTTCATTGTGCAAAGATACTACTTATTTTTAACATAGTACCAATCCACCCATTATTCCAATCATAAAACTTATCATCGTTCCCAGGAGAATATATTCCGTCATACGGAAATCCGAACTGCTCTTAATGTCACTGAACCTCATTACGGATTTCGCTGTGATAAGAAATCCGACAGCAGATAAATTACCCGTGCTGACAAATGTGACTATAAGGATTCTCTCGATATACCCGATTATCTTGCCGGCTCCTTCAAGTCCTGTATAACTGGGGAGTTTTTCCATCCACGGTCTGAAGATTCTCTCGATAAGAAGAGATGACGGCATTGTCATCAATCCGTATATGATTCCGTACATCCACAGTTTCTCTGATGACAGAGCAGTCTGAACTGAAGCGGCAACTGCGGACCAGTCTCCTGTCAGAAGCAACCATACTAATCCAAGCACACTCAAGTGCGCAATCTAGTCACCAATGAACCATTTCACGTTGTCATCTCCGTAATGAGTCTTAGTGTAGTCAATGATGAGATGACTCAAGAATATGATGAGTGGAACCCACCACAGTGTCCACATACCCAAGATAACATACACTGCTGCCGCATTTATCAGTGAATGAAGACATAATGTTGTCCAGGAGTTCCGTTTGTTTTTTGCAATCCAGTCTGACTGGAGGAAGAAATCTCCGATTATATGTGCAGCTATCAATTTGAGGATTGTTATCATCTCTGTTCCATATATCTTTTTATATAATTGAAAGACCAGTCTATGGCTTTACGGACTTCCTTGTAGTTTCCGATGGATTTTATGTTCTCCAGGAATGATATAGACTTATATTCCTTCTCAGCGTTTCCGGATTTGTATTTCTTCTTCTTGTATATTTCCAGAATCTCATCATTGGTCTGTCCGAATACTACTCTGAACAACAACTCTGCGGTATGAGCAGACCATTCTGAGATGACAAGACTGAGCAGCATACAGCATACATTCAGGTCTTCCTGTACATTTTCATTATCCGTGGAAACTACAAGACGCTGCTTCTTCAATATCCGGTTGAGGCCTCTTCCGGCATGTACAAATCCAGAGCCTTGTGAAATGGAGAGCCGCTCATCAACTACCGGAACATCATCACCGAATCCTATACATATTCGTACATCACTATTGTTTGACAATACTGTAGCTCTCAACAGAACTGCAACTTCAATTGCATATTCCGGATTATTCAACAGAACATAGAACGAGTCTCCGTCTGCCAAGTCACATACTACATCGTAGTTCTTCTTTGTTTTTATTCCGGATACCAATGACTCTATCTTCTTCATCAGATTAAACAGACTGCTGTTGTCCATTTTAGATGAATTGACAATATCTCCTTTTAATACAGCATACATAATATCAATAATTTGTTTTTATGTATTTATTCAATATATTTTCACGTTACGCTGTCTGGGAAATATTTTCTCATCCACAGTTCAAGAATTTCTGATTCCCATCCCACGTCATCTGAGAAATATTTTCTCACACACAGTCCAAGAATTTCTATTTCTCACACACTGTGAGTGTGAAATGACTACAGCAGATACATTTAGTCACTATATGTAAAGTCGCATTATATGGTGACTTTATATAAAAAGAGCAACTCATCTCTGAATTGCTCTCATATATGTTGTATAATACAACCGATTAGTTTATTCCGTCATATGATGTCTCACCATCCCAACTCAAGATGTCAATGCATGCTTCAGGAGACTCCAGACAATACTGGTCAAACTCTTTCTTGGCCTCATCATAGTCGGTATATTCACCAACACAGTCTCCATCAATATAAATGCAATACGGATACTCAACATCATCCGGAATCTCATTTCCGTAAATATCTGTATATGACTCATTCACTTTCTTCTTGGGCTTCAAACCGAATTTTGCATAGAACTCCTTCTCACTGATAACAGGAATTCCGAGTTCATCTGCCTTATCCAGTTTATTCGGACCAGGCTTCTCTCCAGTCACAAGATATGCGGTTTTCTTTGAAACTGCATGAGTACATTTACAGCCGAGTTCTTTCTGGATGAACTTCTCAACATCATCTCCTTCAAAGTATGCTGACTTTCCAGAGAACACAACATTCATACCATCCGGAATGTTCTCATCGCTCTCATTCACGTTCCGTGACTCAAGAATGCGCTGTTTGACTGTTTTAGCAATATTCTTCATCACTGACTCATAAATGGCTTTCTTAGTCTTTTTATCCATAGAAATTCTAATTTATTTTCTTATTTCCATATTTATCGTTAAAATATATTAAAAGAATGCCATAACTCTTGTATGGTTCAGAAATAATCACTATCTTTGCATCCGGAAAAAGGTTTTAGTTTTAGGTTAGAGCTTATGCGAGATGTCGTGAAGACATGGGGTGAATAAGCAATTTGTTTTAGGTACGTGGTGAGCCTAACGACTCGATTTGAGGGAGGAGAGTTCGTTAGGCTCTTTTCTTTGTCTATATTTAAATGTTAAATTATCCTGTTATTTTATGTTTTATTTTGTATTTCAAAATAATTATATTATCTTTGCAGACAGAAACAACAATTCAAGTTTAATTTATATGGAGCAACAACAATATACTTCAGTTCATCAGAGTCAAAAACTTCTGGAAATTGGAATATCTCCAGACACTGCGGAGAACTCCTATAACATTGTCGAGAAGTCTTCCGGAAACAAACTTCCCAAGTGGACTGCTCAGGAACTGCTTGACTTGTTACCACAAGCAATTATTACTGACCAGTAGACAAGTGATGAAGTTGTCTATCACTTCAACCTTAGTAAATTCAGGGATGAGAACGGATACCGCAAGTATCTTCTCTTATATGAGTCTGAGCATTCTCCGGCTATAATCCGTATGGAGTATGAAACTATAATAGAATGTGCATACAATGCACTAGTTGCTCTCTCTGAAATCAAATCTTACAACATCAAATAATATGGAAGTTATACTGAACCTATCACAGAATCCTGATGAGATTGCCGGAACAATGACCACAGAAGAACTGAAGTCACAGATGACTACAGACTGTATGGTCATAGACTGCCGTAGTTTTCTGGACACACTGAAAGTGCAGCCGCATATCCGCATCAGCCATGCATGGGATGCAACTGAACCAGAACAGGCTCAAGTCCAGCGAGTAGTTGAGATGTTCTCTGACAGATGCTATATGACAGAAGAAATTATAGATGAGTTCGGAGACGGAATCGATAGTAATGACTTTCCGCATAAGTATCTCGGCATATGGGTGAACCAGAAATGTTTCCTTAATGCAGATGGAACTCCAAAGGATTCGGTAAAGAAAATAAGGGAATATATCAACATGGTTGCTGAATACTTCAAGAAAATTGATGATTCCGAGGATAAATAAGAAAACTTTCTATAATATATTATAATATGAATATTAACGAACAGAAACTGGTAGATAGACTCACCAAGAAGGTTCTCAATGAGTCAGGTCTTGACTCAACTGCTGATGAACTTATGGATGAAGTCTACAATGAACTTGAGATTGCACACAATGCTCTCCATAGGGCAATGATGAAAGTCCTCGTCGGTTCAGAGAAATGTCCGGAGTTCAAGGGCATCAAGAACTTCATCACTGATGCAGACAATTCAGTGATTGCTGCCCGTAAGATTTTCATTTGAAACATATAGTTATCTACTCAGAGTAGGTAATTTATAGAGGATTCAGCCGCTGTTCCAGTCAAACAGCGGCTATTTTTGTTAAGAACTGTGAAATTATCTAACTTTTTCTAAAAAAATTTGCATATATCAAAATAATGTTGTACCTTTGCTCACAGAAAGATAAAACAAAAGTGTAACAAATAAAAAATAAGCAATTATGATTCTAAGTGCAATAATCATCATCGGGGCTTGTTTCGTCGGCCTTCTTGCCGCAAAGTTAATCTGCGGTATATTCTCACTGCTGGCTGATATATTCAACCTGTTCTTTGGGTAATAAACTCTGAGAGAAACAAATTATTCATCAACAAATAAAAACAAATATAACTATGGATACAAAGCAATATAAAGTAGTGAATGGAATAAGTTTCCACACTGAGACTCCTGATGCAGTATGTAATATTCTGGCCCGTTACTGCGGAAACAGGAATCAGAGAGTCCGTATATTCTTGGGTGACACCAAGACCGGCAAGGACTGGTTTGAGTTTTATGACACTATCGGTTACATAGGCCGTTCATGCGGAACTGTAAAGATTCCACTCTTGATTCGCAATACAAGAAGTATGGGCGGCGGTGCCATTCTGGACCATTGCATCGTGAAGATAACTGTTGACAAGAAGACTGTCTATCAGCATCCGAACTACCACTGCCCGATTGAGAAGAGAGGCATTGAACTGTATGACACCGAGAAGAATGTTTGCATCTACCGCAATCCGGATGGTGTTGACCGTGAACTTCAGTTCTTCCTTGGTCAGAGAAATGCTCATTAACAATATGGAAGAAGAAACTAACAAATGCACCAACTGTCCGCTGAACGACACTGACTGTCCAGGCGGACTATGGTGCGATAAAGTATTTTAATTCGTAATAACTATGACACAGGAAGAAGTTAAAGATTTAATATGTAACCATATATGTGACGGATGTAAATGTAAAGGCATAAATAGGCTGAATAATTGCAAAACGTTAGAAAAATATATGGATTGCTATAAATTAGGATATAAAAATGCATCTAATAATGAATAACTACTTGGGTTCATCAGCCAAAAGTATAAACTATGAAGAAGATTATTGACTATATCAAAGAGATATTCTGTCATCAGAAGAAAGTTTCTGTACTGGAAATGATAATGAGAGAATGTCCAGAAGCAGTCGGTCCGACAGGCATCATTGATTTGCAGAAGGCATGTGATTGTTTGGATAAACAAAGAATCCAGACAATCGAGCAGATGATAGCAAGCAAGTATGCAAGCAGGGGAGACATCATTTTCAGGGAATATCTTGACTATGAATGCAATCCTCATACACCGAAGTTCTATGAAGATACCGTAGACTATGATTTCTTTATACGCGGATTCTGTGTAATCGGTGAAACAGTTTATATCTTCGATGATGAATGCAAGCGCCATCTTTTGACATCAATGAGGAACATTTGGATTGAGAAGTTCTCGAAATACATTAATGATGAGAATAATTTGATTTTTGAAAAATAAGTAATATGGCAAAGACAATAGACTATTCAACGACTATCCAGTCATACCTGAAGGAAGCATACGGTTCCTGTATGAAGGAGTTCGACAGCATTGACCCTACTTACACGTTCGGTGAGTTCTGGGACATTGCTTCATCAGGTCAGAATCCGTACAAGAGACTGAACATATCAGACTATAAGGAACTGATGTCAGTCGTTGGGAAAATCAGATGGTGTTCAGCCGGTTCACGGAAGCATATCAAGTTCATGTATGATGACCAGTGGAGGAAGACGCTTCCGGCAGAATGTCTCAGCAATGAGGATGTTCTGGCAAAGGTTCTGGAATTCCTGTACAACGGTTCCGATTATTCCATCATAGCACATGACACACACCGCTGGGTTTCCTGTGACGGATGGTATGAGGTTGAGTTCTGTATCACCAAGTCCGGAGAAGAAGACAACTACGGTGAGAAGTCAATCTATCTCCATACATACTGCGGTGATCAGGATACTGAAGACGTATGGTCATGTGAAGGATACCAGTCTGCATCAGTGAATGATGTCATCACTTATATGAGAGATGATTTCGACTACCTGTATGCTATGCGGAATATTTCAGAAGACGAAGAGTGTTTCGGTTCACTGCCGGAAGACTTGAAGGAACTCATCAAGACGAGGATTTCAGAGTCATAATCTATGTGCTGGATAGGATTCAATAAGAATAGGCATATTGCTACAGAACCAACGGTTGTATATAAGATTCTGTTGGGCTATAAGGATTCTGAATTCGCTGCACAGTTCAATGAACTTCCGGACTATGTGTCTCCGTTCAGGAAGATACATTATGAACTCGGAGTCAAGTACACGACATTCCCTATCACTACAGTACCGAAGACTACCAAGACTACACTTGATGGAGATGTCTATATATCAGACGGGATTCACTGTTTCAGTGACACCAGTTGTGTCAGACCGAGAAAAGAAAACTATAAGATGTTCAGCAAACTGGAAACAGCACTCCATGTAACTGCCAACAAGTATGCTGCCTATCATACCCCGCATTCATTCTCATTCAAAGCAGCAGACGGAAACTATTTTCCGAACTCCGGAAAGCGTATCCTCTATGTTCCTGTCATAATTAGATGCATCATTCCGGAAGGCACTGTCTATTATAAGAACAAATACGGACACATTACTACAGAATCTCTGATTCTTGAGAAGCAGTTAATGACTCCGGAACATGATACAGTTTTCAAAGCGATGACTCAATAAACAACACTTTTGTTTTAGTATATTTTGTTATCGGCTCTCGTCTGTGATGGATAGGAGCCGATATTTGAATATCTGTTTCTGATATTTAAATATCCTGGGCTATATTTAAATATTACCGGATATCTGAATATCCAAGGATTGCTGTATATCCTCCATATTCAAATATTACCAAGGAAATATCCTATAGTTTATAATCATATATTACCGGTAATTGAATATCTGGAATCTTCAGATATCATATTTGAATATCAGACTGACTCCCATATTCAAATATCCATATTGAAATATCTGTTTCTAATTCAGGAGCAGTTCTCCAAGTTATTTTCATCAGATGACTATTTAAGGAATCATACAAAAAAAGAAATGGTGACTGCCATCAGAACTCAAGACTGCGCAGTCACCACATCACATCAAATACTTCAAAATAAAACTATCATTAGAAGAATCTGGGCTTGCACATTTCATATGCTGCCCTTGTTCTTGAGCTCATCATAGTCAGCAATACTGATTGTCACTGCCTGTACTTCTCCTATTTCTGGAACTGGAAGCAGTTCAACCCAGGATGATATGTCATTATGGTCATCATATTCCATTCCGAACTCACTGATTTTATCATTTCCGTTCTCATCTTTGACATACGGAATATGCCAGCATTCTATGTTGTCATACAGAATAGACTTGCCGAATACCGGTTTATGGGCGAATATGGTAATCTTGTAATCAGTAATTTCCTCTTCGGCATCAACGTCAAATATATGCGGTTGTTGGACAATCCAGAATTTGTCATCAGTGTCTGCATCATCTGTTGCCGGAGCGATAGTCACGACTACTTTCTTGATTCCGTCTTCAAATCTGAAGTTCTCATACGGAAGCAGGTTCAGCATCTTCTGTGTTTGGATAATCTTGAACGGATATGCACAGCATTCAACATCCAGTGCTTCATTCATATCGAATACCGGCATCATCACTGACCTGTCAGTCATCGGCTTGAACTCACTGAAGAATTTGACATTGGATGTCAGCAGTGTCACTCCTATTCCGGACGGTCCGTTGTATTTCCGGCCGTATATATCAGTGAATGACTTGCTCATCTTTCTGTCTTTCTTCAACATTGACATAAGATACATTGGAGTTGATATGACTATGAATCCGTTCATTTAATTCTTGTTTTATAAATTGTCCTTAGTTTTATAAACTGTACTTTATAATTTCCTTTCTTATATTTGAGTGGAGATGTTGTGTAGATATTTGTCTTTACATCTCTTTGGACTTGTTCCTAATAACTGTTAAATTCCATATTAAGAATTTCTGTATCTTTATTTGGTTGTCCAATATAACAGTCTGCTATTTTTATATTTAGTTATCCTGAACAACGGAGTAGTACTTTCATACTGTCTGTTTATTATATTCAGTTGTCCAGGATAGCGGACTGTTTTTATTATACTTTCTGTTTCATTTTCTTGAGTTTTATAGTGCTTATTTACACCTGTTATCTAAATTGTACTGCAAATGTAAAATGAATTTTTCTAAAAAACAAATTTCTTGACTTAATTTTAGAGATTTTAACTGTTATTAAGTAAAATCACTGGTGTTTTTGCACAAACTGTTGAACTGTGTGCAAAAATAGTCGGTAACTTTGCAAAAATTACCGACCTTTCTGATGATTTATATCCTGAATTAAAATAAACTCCACACTGCTGCGGAATTTTTCCTTCTGAATCAGTTGACCAAAAACTGTCGATGCCGGTCAACTTTTTCTTCAACTATTTTTTAAATAATGTTGTTTTATGGATTGTTGATTTCCGTATAAGAACTGTTCTATAAAAATAGTCCTTCATGTATGACAACATGTGCGCACATGCAATTACCGGCATCTCATTTATCACTTCAGTGTTGGATCTTTTATTCCCAGAAACGAAGATCCTTTCAGATCTGCGATCCAGAACAGAAAAATTGCTGTACAGATGGTAGAATTTCAAGTTGTACGGAAAATGAATTTCCATATAAAGAAAAAGTATCCATATCAAATACAGATATGCTTGCCAGCTTACGGACATTTTCTTCCGTGCGCTGCGGAAAATATTTTCCGCGTCTTCAAAAACATCTACATCCAGGCATAAATTTCCTATAAATAGACTAAATGGAAATTTCACCAGATACAAGATGAGGAAATGGTTTATAGCTATAATGATATCAGCAGTGTCTGCAATTACTTTACCGGCACAGACAACATAGAAAAATGATTCCGTTGTATTATACAGCAACATAAAGTTTCAGGTTAATACGGACAATATACTTCCGAATGACTTTGGATACCAGCACCTGCGGAACACTATTATTCCGTATGTGAAGGAGCATCTCTCAGAAATCGACAGCATTTGCATTACCGGAACAGCATCACCGGAAGGTTCACTTCAGCACAACACTTATCTTGCCGGCATCAGATGTCTCCGTATTGCCAGAGAATTTACGGATATTATAGACAAAAAACTTCTGAAGCCCAATATTATTCCGGAGGATTCTTTAAGATTGTCTGGGCTTCTGGATAATTTTCTGCCAATATTTCCACATAGTGACACTCATTACAAGGAATTATACTTGCCGGCAGTGCGAGCAGTATATGTGCGCGTATATACATCTCCCAGACCAGTACAATCAATTACAGAAGATGCAGTCTGCACTGACAGATTTGCCATTCAACATCCGGATACAGTAATCATCCATGATACTGTTACTGTTTCCACAGACTGCCGGATTACTCCGCTGCTGAGTCTGAAGACGAATCTCCTTCTTGATTTGTTTCCGTATTCACCGTTCGGTCTGAGTCTGTCTCCCAACATCTCTGCGGAGCTGTACACACATCTGTGGTCAACATCAATTGAATTCGAGTATATGTTTCCGTGGAACTCGAACCATAATATCCACAAATGCTTCCAGATTCTCAACGGAACTGCCGGAATCAGGAAATATCTGACCGGCCGTCACAAGGAGGAATACACGGGATGGTTCATTGGTATATACGGCAACTCCGGATACTATGATTTATGTAAAGATGCTGAACACGGGTGGCAAGGAGAGCATTGGGGGTTCGGACTGACTGCCGGATATGTATTCAGAGTCTCGAAGCACTTTAAACTAGAACCTTATATACGGATTGGCTATCTCCATACAAGATATGATTCATATCACTATGGCAAGATGGACAACAAGAAGTACTATTATGACTGGACCGGCCGTCCGAGTGAATTCTATAAACGGAGGTTCAGCACAGACTATATCGGACCCACTATGATAGGCATCAACATAAAAACTGATTTATACATAAAGAGATGATGAAGCACACTGTCGTATTATTTGTTCTGGGGTTGTTTTTAAGCCTTCTGACTGCGTGTGACAGGAAGCCCTTGTATCTTCTTGATGAGACTGCTGTCAGTGTCACAGTGGTCTCATATGCATCAATAGACGAACTGTGGGGAGCATCATGGAGGGACTCTCTGCTTTATGAATGGGATGAGAAGTCATACGGAACCATAGGATATACATTGCCAAAGACTACCGAGTCATATATCATATCAGAAGATTCTGTCTCACATGAAGGAGCATTTTATGTAGACGGCAGACACAATCTGTGTAATATGGATATGTACACTCCGTATAAATTATTGCTCCACACTGCTGACCATGGTCTTATCACCGATGACATCTCTGGGGAAGATGCGACCATACAGTTGTCTGAGATGCTGAAGAAGACCACGGCTCAGTCCGGAGAGATATTCCGTGCATATAATCCGGACATATTCATTACTGAAGAAGACATCGTGACTGAACAGTTCATTGACGGTGTGTGGACGAATGTATATAACATAAGGATGCATATGCAGCCGGTCTCCTGGATATACATCATACAGTTCGTCATCAAGGATGATATTGATAATCCGGAAGTTATGTCAGTAGACGGGATACACATCACCGGAATGTCATCCGGAGTTGAACTGTATCAGAGGAAGAAACTTCCGTATGACAGCAATCTTCTCTTATGTACAGATGACATCAAGCCGTTCCAGACTATAAGAAACCATAACATATCCGCTTGCAGGGTAACTACTTTCGGTGCCGCTGAATATGAGTCCGGCAGTTCATGGTCATCCGACCGGCCAGACAACATTGCAGACATCTCTGTCACTTCCAGACAACTCGGTCCAGTTACCATACAGACCGATTTGTCTCCACAGTTTATCAGAAGACCATATGGAGGAATCATCACCGTTTATATAGACGGGACGAAACTGGTTGATGAGGTCAAGAACGGATGGTGGAAAATAGATGTCACAGAGTGGAATGACATTATCCGGGACATCATTATATAAAGGCAATTGCTAATTGTGACATAGCAATATACGGATAAATAATAAAACAACAACTATTTAACTTTAACACATCTAAAATTATGAAACAGATAATGTTTTTGACAGCACTGCTGTCCTCAATGTTATTCTGGGGATGCAGTGAGAACACTGATGACTTCGCTAAAGGAGAGCCGGAGCAGATAGTGTTCAGCACACAGCATGACGCTGTGACACGTTCCGTAGTTGAAGGTTCTGTAATGGTTCAGGATTTCTCAGTGTACGGATATGCCCTTACCGGAGTTCAGACACCGGGCTATATTATGAAAGATGCCACGTTTGACAAAGACGGAAATCCTTCAGACGGCAACAAATATTACTGGCCGGTTGCAGACAATGCATCATCAGTGTCAGTTATATTCACCGCTATTTCTCCGTCTACACAGGCACATACCTTTAATTCTGCTTCAGACAAGGTTACATCTTCCATTGTCACTCCAAGTGTTCTGACATCTCCACAGAACAGCGACAATACGGATATACTCTATGCCAGCAAGACTTCCAGTCCTACCAAGGAAAGAGTTCCCATTACATTCAACCATGCTCTCTCATGGATTCAGTTCCAGGGCAAGTTCGGTGAAGGTATTACTGACGTGAAAATAAAGAGCATCAAGTTCTCAACCGGCCTGAACACTACCGGAGACTTCATCCAGAATACTACGGATAATACCGTTGCATGGGACAACATTGCTACTCCTCAGGTCATTGAGTTCGGAAACGGCTCCAAGCCTCTAAAGTCAACTGAGTACACAGTTCTTACGGATGCATTGCTGATTCCGCAGTCAGTTCCGGCAAGTATCACTATCAAGTATGACATCACTATCGGTGACGTGACTTATACGGATATGACAGTAACAAAGACCGTGAATACAGGCAAGGATGCAAATGACAAGGGCTACATCTCATCATTTGCTGCAGGATACCGCTATATCTACAGAATCTACGTGACTGCCAATGAGATTAAATTCAGTCCATCTGTTACACCATGGCAGAAAGGAACTGCTGATGATATCTGGCAAATCTGGGATGAAGACCCCGTTGCATACAATCAGAACAGTTTTTTTACTCCAGCTTCAATGCTAACGGCCAGCCCTTCTCTAAAAGCCTGAGTGACATCGGGATTACCGCTCTTGACTTCAACAAGGGTGATTACATTGAAGCATACTTTGATTTATCGACATGTAAGTCCGACCCGACAAATCCGGATAAGCAGAACATCCTGTCAATAGGAGAAGACATAACGAAATGGTCTGTCCCCAACAAGTACAACCTGCATTTCTACTATCCGGACGACGTAGAACATAATATGATGAGATACTCATTCACTATCGGAAAGAATGCACCGGGATACAATTACACGATGCGTGTGATGGGTAAAGCATATATAGCAGACCCAAGTAGCGTAAAACTGCGACTTGACAAGCACGGTTTTTGGATAGACGGAGTTCTTCTCGATGAGAACAACTACATAAACGGAGACAAATATACGAACCAGCCGAGCCGTTTTGAATGGTACCACACATGGATGGATTATTTCCTCAGCAAGCCGATTACCGGATTAGTTGTTGGTTCAGTAGAGGGAGCCAACAGGTCCTGGGCCAACTACATTGAGATAAAGGCTACACAAGTGATTCCAAACTTATGATTCACGGACATTATGTCCGGAAAGCATAATACAACCGGGAGTTCTATTACAGAACCTCCGGTTTTTATTTGCTATATATTTGTTCTGTAGTTCATATATATTATGAATATGAACACACAAAATAAGCATTTTCTGATATAATAATATCAGAAAGTCCTAATCGATATTAAATATGAATAGTTTTAGTTAAATACTGTTTTAAAATTTGCATATGTCACGGGAAATGCCTACCTTTGCATCAGAGAAATAAAAACAAAAGTGTAACAAATAAAACATAACAGCAATGAAAGCAATCAACATCAAGTGGGATACGGATGACCAAGTAGTTGACCTCCCGTCAGAAGTAGAGATTCCAGAAGGTTACTTCGAGGATGACATAGCAGACTATCTGTCTGATGAATACGGATGGTGTGTGTTCTCTTTTGAACTTGACACAGACTCTGATAAGAAGAGGTATGAGATATATGACATCAATGATGAGGTGATGGAACGTGCAGATGACCTCCGTGATGCACAGGACTATGCAGAGAACAACAACGCAAAGTTTGTGATGGACATCCAGACGAATGAGATAGTCTGGGGTTCTGATGAGGATGTTTCTGCGGAAGACGACAACAACCTCACTTGCTTTGAAGTAGAGACAATCTATAAAAGCGGACGGAAGAGAATAGAAACAATCGTATCAAAGGATGAGGACCATCTGTGGAGATATTACGACAAGCATCATAACAAAGAACTGGTCCAGTCTTCTACAATTACGGATGCTTGGCCGTATTAAATCATTATATAACACATCTAAATACAAAAAATATGGCAAAAAAAGTATATACACTGGTCAAATATGAAGTCAGAGACGGGGCTGATGCACTTAATGTGCTGATGACTACAACAGATAGACAAAAGGCTCTGAAAAAATATCAGAGAACAGTTGCTGCTGACAAGAAGACCAATCCGTTCTGGAAGAAATTCAAGGACAGAAAACTGTTCACCGACCTCGATGACTACTATTGTGTATGGGATATTGAAGGTTCTCGTATGTGGAACCAGACAATTATCGTCATACAGTGTACGAATCTGATTGAGAAGAAAGAAATCTGTAAATAATAAAGACTATGCAGAAAGAAGACTACGATATGGATGATATGGAAGGTAAGACAAAACTCACCTTCAAGACAATCAAAGGGAAACCGAACAAGAATCCTGATGACTTCGCCTTAGTCATAAACCAAGTTTGTCCGGAAGTTCAGTTCAATAGCCAGACATGTCTGCGCATCCTGACTGGTTCTCCGGTTGAGTTCCGCTCATTCAAAGACTTTTGTCATAAGTATCTGGGAGACTTTCCGTGCAAGAGTCCGTACATATACATTCCCAAGAGCGTACTCGTACAGCAACCCAAACAGAAGAAACATAAAAAGAGTCTGTTTAGTTTTTCTTAATGTTTATTAAAAACATGTCAAAAATTTGTTTTATTCAAAAATTCTTTTTATCTTTTTACTGTCAAATGAAACTGATGTTTAACAATTAAAATAGAATAATATGAAAACGTTCAATCAAATCAAAGAGAAGCAGCACATTGTTCGTAAAGACAACAATGGCAAAGTTGAATTAGCAACTGTTATGGGTATCCACGAAATCGGTACGGATTCTTTCATCTTCTCTGTGAAAGGAGTCATATCAAAGCAGCGTACGGAATTCAAAGCATACGGCTCAGTAACTGAAGTCACTGTGAACGACCAATATGATAACGCAACGTTCTATGCTGACGTTGAGTGTCTTACAGTCCGGAAAGATAATATGGAAGACGATAAGATATACTGTCTGAGCCTCAACAAGACATTCCGTGATGAAAGTTACGGAGAACCTGAGTTAACATTATGCAAAACCCGTGAGATTGCCCGTCGTGAGTTCCGCAATTCAGTTGAATCTGAACTGGATGAATATATCGACGATGATGACCTTGACTACATCAACGACGAACTTTTCGATTCCGGAAAACTCAAGGACGGTGACGAACCAAAGACTCTGGCTGATTTGACTCTGGAAGAGAAAATTGAATATTACAGTGAGCATCATTTTGATGTTTCGTTCTCTGATGAGATTGGTCATGAGTACTGTTCGTTCCAGACAAGTGATGAGAGTTCAACCAGCATTTGCATCATCGAGCAAAAGATGATAACAGAGTAAGAATTTCAAGTTTTATATTCGATATTATAACTCCGGTGGTCTGTTGAAGATAACCGGAGTTGCTTTTTATATACATACAGTCAATAAATACTAAAATGACATTTCATTAAATGATATGACTGAAGACGATAAGAAATCGATATATAATACAGTAATGGAAGAACTGGCAGTATATGTCCGCAATTTCCTTGCTGAGTCAGTTACAAAATGGACTCCGGAAACAATAGAATCATATCTTGAAGAGCATCCGGAAATAACTACCAGAGAGCAGTTCCACACTGTAAATCCAAGTGCATATAAAGCAGCATGCAAACACGGGATTATAGACAACCTGTTCAAGCGTCAGGTCCGGAAGCCATATACGAAATCAGAAATACGGAATTACTTGAAGAGACATCCGGAAATAGAGACAAGGTATCAGTTCCAGAAAACAAAGCAGCCGATGTTCCTTGCGGCATACAAGTTCGGAATGCTGGATGAGTTGTTCCCTATGAGGATGAGACCGAATAAAGTAGTCCGCACTGCCCGGCAGCAGGCCGAGCATGACATCAACAACGACCTTCAGCGCAGGTATCGCAATGAAGTCAATAATCTGCATGCTGAACGATATATGGACAAATCTCTTGAAGATATGTGGTTCCCTTCAGATGATGATTTCAAATATGAGTTCTTCCGTAAAGACTATGATGTTTTCCTGAAGAACAACAAGCTTGATACAATCCACAATTATATGGCAGACATTCTTGAGAAAGTTCCGACTCAGGAGGAATATGTTGAGAAGTTCTTGGAAATGGCAGAGAAGAGACCCGAAAGATACGGAACTGTAAAGGAAGCAATACAGAAGGCAAAAGATGAATGGACAAAAAGAGTCAAGAAGCGCTATAATGATATAGTGTTGTTGAAACGTGGTTCTGAATAGGAACTCAAGGATTATCTTCTGCTCAAGTACATAATGGCTCCACAGATGATAGAACATCATCGGAAGTTCCGCGGAATATATGCAGATGAACTGAAGTTCACCAATGATGTTAATCAGGATGAGGCTCTCCGCAAACTGTATCGGAAATTCCTGATCTTCAATAATCCGATAGACAAGGATGTCTGGACTATTGACCAGTTTATCCATATATGGGTAATCAGAATATTGAAAGCTGTGGACAATCAGTTCTCCGACAAATATGGCAGAGCATCATATTACAGCGAGAGATTTGATGATTTAAGAGGAAGATACGACAGAAAAGAGCCTCAATACTGAATATATGTTAAATTATCCATTTCTTTGTTTAATTATTTGCATATGTCGAAAATAATGCTTACCTTTGCATCAGAGAAATAAAAACAAAGAATTATGGAATCAAATCAAAACAAACAATTATGTGTATGTGAGTTGTTAGAGCAGCAATATAACTCACAGAAAGCACTGCGGTTATCAGGAACGAATATTCCAGTGTTGAGAGTTTCATCTGACATTGATGAGAGAGGTGAGACTTATGTCAGTCTTAATATGGTTCTGTCGGAGAACTGCGGTTGGATGATTACTGCATCCGGAGAATCACTTGCTGAGACTTCTCTTAACTACTGTCCGTTCTGTGGTCGTGAACTTAAATGATGTCAATGACTGACTGGTTTTGCCATTGACGTGATAGAGGACCGAACAATCATTATTGTCTAACAAATAAATCCCAAATAATTATGGAAACTACAAATGTGAACAACATCAGCAACAAGATTTGGCTGGTAATTGATGAGGCAAACATCGACGGTGAGGTAATGGTTGACATTTTCCCTTGTCTGACCAAGGAAGCAGCTCGCCGAAAGATGGATGAGAGAATCCGTGCATATCTGACTTCCGGACATTTCAATGTATCCGACCTGGTTGAAGACGGTGACGTGGAGAATACTACTCTCTCACAACTCAAGTCTCTTGCCGAGGATGAATACGGAGACAACGGCTCGGAAGACTGGTGTTTTGACTATGAGGACAATTCATACTGGCAAGTCAATGACAATTCTGATGACTACTGGATTGACCTCAAGATGACAGAGAAAAATGTAATCTCGTAATGACTCATAGGTAATTAACAAAGTGAATGGGTCCGGGTAGTTCGTTGAGAATAGTCCGGACTTTTTATTTGTTCAGATACTTATGGTTATACAGGACATCCAACAATATTTCAACAGGATTATCTTCTAAATAGATTTCTGATGACAATGCTCATCTCTGGACTACATCTCCTATATTTTCAAATAACTTTTCAACAGTTTTCTATAAACACGGGTCTGACTTAATATTAATATTATTATATTAAAAACAAAATTAAAAAGAAATAATCAAAGAAAAAGAACCAAAAAGAAATTTAAACTACTACTAAATATAAATTTCATCGAAAATCCCCGTTTAAAGATTCTTTAATCAACAGGTGGTAGGCCCCCTACCCCCTTATAATATATATGCCGAAAAATTTTTTCAGTTTTCAAAAATCAGCCAAAATTTTGCTAATTTTTTTATTGCTTGGTTAAAAAGTTCCAAATTATTTTGTAATCTCGATATATTTTTGTACCTTTGTCACAAGAAATAAAAATAGTTCAAGAAATTTAAAAATAATTTCATAAGATATGGAAACAAAGCAAAACAACAACTTCGAAGAGAAGTTCGAGAAAGGTCAGTTCGTAGTCATCAACAATAATGACGTATGCCGGTTCGGTGAAGTCCGTAACGGAAAACTGTGGGTTGAGAATCATCTTGACCTCAAATACGGGAATTTCTACGGCACGCCATCTGACACAATTGGTGAGTTGTCACCTAATGCAGAGATGTACAGTGAAATTACTGACATCCGTCCAGCAACTGAAGTTGAAATAAATAAGTACTACACAGGAATGAGTAGGAAACGAGATGTATAACTTATATGGAAAAATATTATATAGCATATACGGACAATGAGTCCGGAGACAGGTGTAGCCTCCCTTTGGTTCTGCCGGAGGGAGGCACTAACAGATTTATTATAGAACAAGTTTATAAAAAGATATTGGATAATTGTCCGGTCAAAACAGCATTCAGTGTAGATGCATCCGAGAATCTTCCGGAATATATAACTTGGGATTATGTAGAACAACATAAGATAATGATAATTTGAATGGAAAGATATTACATCGCATACAAGGATGAAGATGGAAATGACTTCAACGGTTTCCCTTGGATTGAGCCACAGTGTGGAACAATATCCATGGATAAAATCAAATTGATGGTCGGTGATATGTCAAACTCTGGATACCAGAATGTGATTCCGTTTGTAGTTGATGGAGAAGTTCCGGAGATTGTTGACTGGAACTATGTAGAACAACATAAAATAGCATTATAATATGGCAGACAGAATGTACAATGTAGCCCAGATGCTGCTCAAAGCAAGACAATTCCGCAATGAGGCTCAATACGGCAGTGCGGAGAGAAAGTACTTTGACCGTGAATGCTACAAATGGGAGAATGAACTGATGTCCAACAACATCAATCCGGATTCTATTGAATCATTTGAGTTCAAGGTTCAGCATGGATTCTTTGATGATTATCCGGCATTGGCATTACAAGCTCAGGAATTGTACCTATCTTCTATGAATAAGTGAAATATGGCACATCATAAAGTCAACAAGATGCTTGCTGCTCCGGCATACAGAAAATCCGTTCTGGGTAAATGGACTACAAAACCAGTTATCCTTGAAGTCTATACGGATGCTTCTTGTGCTAAATATGCTACGACTGCTGCTTTCTCGGTATATGATCATATGTCCGGTAAGATGATTCACCGAAGCTATAACACTAATACGGATTTTCATGAGAAGTATCAGGTAGTTCAAGTTGAGATGCTGGCTATCAAGAATGCCCTTGAGTATGTAGTTCAGAATTATCCGGTCAATAATATCAAGGTTCTGTTATACACTGACAGCATAATAGCTCTTCAGTATATAAATGCAGACGGATTTTATATTCCGCGGCATAAGAAAGTAGAATGTGTGAAGCTGGCTGAAGAAATAAACAATCTGTCTGTGGATGTGGATTACCAGCATGTGAAAGGGCATGTGAAGTTCCGGAAACTGACACCGGTTGAAGTGAAGCACCATGAGGTTGATATTCTTGCACGGAGCCGTAACAGGAGGTATTACAAAACGTGGATTAAGAACTCACTTCCGGTTCAAGAAGAACCATATCAAATCCTTAATCCAGTAGAGAGTTTGTTCAAACTAGTTAATATAGCAACGGATATCTATTGATTATGAATGAAGAAGTGAAATATATAATTGTTCTGTTATACATCATCATAGGTATGGTAGTGTACGGACATTATTATAAAGAAGCTGCTGAAAGAGATAAGACTGTGGAAGAGTTGAGAAAGACCACTGATGCTTGGCTTGCAGTCATCATATTCTGGGTGATTATAGCAGCGGGAGAAATAATGACATGGTTTAACAAAGAAGATAAGAAACAATGAAGGCTAATTTAGTGTACGGAAAGAGATTAGTTCCGACAGAACTGGAAATTGACGGAAGACTTGCTGTCCTTGAGTATGATCATATGGATGATACGACTTGGGTGGCATACTACCGTTATATGGCAACAGACTCGAAAGTTATGGTGGTCACTGGAAAAACTGATGCTGAGGCATTCTATAATATGTTGAAGCAGTTGGAAGATGAGAACCTTATTACATATACTGTTTACACTGTCAGTTCTCCAGAGGACTCAAAGAAGTTGAGTGAGATTCTCGGCAGGGAGACATGTGATATGTACTGGCTTGGGTCAATATGTGGAGAAGACGGAATCATATTTGATGAACCCAGGTATGAACTGTCAGAGAAACTCATAGATGGACGTGATGTTGGTGGAATTCCTTGTTGGACAGCAGATGCTCTTCATAAGATGCTGCCCAGAACACTCAACCTGAGACAGTGTAGTGCTGAACTGGAAGAGAGCAGCAGCGGAGAGATGATTACGGTCAGTTATAATCCGGAACGTCCGGATACTGTCGGTCATTGGACGTTATCATTCACCGGCACTGACAGTGCAGAAGTCTATACGGATATGTTGTGTGAGCTTGCTAAGTATGACTTGCTTGCTTCAGACAAGATTGTCGTGGATGCCATGGTCAAGTGTATGAATGAACTGCTTGGGAAGAACAATCTTCCGTATTCTGAGAGTCTCCATAATATGATTAGGGAGAGATTTGATGACATTGCTGAAGAAGCATATCGCAAATCACTTGGGAAGTTAAGATAATGATAGATAACGATGAACAAGCATCTTGATACAAGAGAAGGAATAGAGAAAGTCATCTCTGAACATAATGTAGAGACTGGCAAGCGAATTTCCGGCTACATCAGCTGGGGTGGTCATTATAGTTATCCGGAATTAGCAAAGCCGGCTGATGAGTTCAGAGTCACTCTCCGTGATGTGCATAAAGCACTGAAGCGTTTCGTGACTGAACATGGAACTCCAGATAAGAAAGGCAACATCGTATTCAAGTGTGGAGGAAGACCGGATTTCCATCGTCGAGTCGGCATAGGATTCCGGAGCATATATCCGAGCTTACATTTCAAGTCATTCAGGGATGCTGACGGAAACAGATATCCGTATATGCACTGTAATGTCTCCAAAGTCATTCTCAACACTGCTGGCGAAATCATCTTCCGTATGACGAAGAAACTTCCACAGACCGGTTCAAATGAGATGAAGTTGGATAGTGATTTAATAAACCGGCTTGAGAAATATGACAACCGGACAAGAAGATGTCTCCCTATTCTGAATTTCATCCTTGAACTGTATGATGATGTTGAGAACGGTGGACGATTCTTCTATGGAGTTACTGGCATCAACGGAACTCCAGATTCAGTTGTCTGTGTAGGAGTAAAAAAGTAGAACTATTAAAGAACAAATAAATTATGAAGTTTATTTCTTATATATGTACTGTTGGTGGAGACACTGGGTGGAGATTCTCGAATGGTCCGGAATGGCATTCCGCAGAGGGTCAGTTACTATTTGATGCTGAGAAGTGGGATATGGATTCAATTGCCGCTGCTATCAGTAAACTGTGGCATGACTACTGGACTGACAGAGATACTCCATACAAGTCTCATACACTTGGAGGGATTATGGATTGCGGTTTCAAGTACATAGACCCGTTTATTAATGACACTGATGGTGTTTATGTGAATGTGGATTATATCAACTCTGATGGGTTCAACAACAATCTCTTCGGACACTGTAACAAGGATAAGCATATTCATCCGGAGAACCATGAGATTATTCCTTGGACTTCTAAAGACGGATATCACAGGAATTTTGACTATTATGATAAAGACTGAACTATGGCTGGAGATAAGAGAAATGATGAGTTGATGCTGTTGAAGAAGATATATGACAATTCTTTTTATCCAGCTACATATAACATCGAGAAGAACTGCTTTGAGTATCCGGAACAAAAAGGTCCAGCAATATTCTATTTTCCGAATGATGAATCAAAAGAGAAGGCATTAAAACTCTCAAAAATGAAATTAGAAGTTTCCGTTGAATACAAAAATAAAGTAGAGAAGTTTCTGATAGATTTAGAAGATAATATGATTACAACAGGAATAAACGGTGAACCGATAATGATTTGTCCCCATCAATTTGAAGATTGCAAGCATCGGTTCCCATACGGGGATGGAGCGATAGGTATATGTACTTATGAGAAATGCTTTGAAATAAACGGATGCTTGAGAGACATTGAGAAAGAACAATTAAATACAAAATAGTTATGATGATAGATTTTCTTAATGAAGATGAGTTCACAATGACTCAGATTCACACTGAGATTGATAAAGCGAAGGAGTTGTATCACACACTCAGTGGTTCCATTTATAGTGCTGTCTTGTATGATGAGATACACTGGGCATATAGATTGCTGAACAGCAGAAAGTATATCGCATCTGAACAGGAGAGGGAATGCTATGACATGTTCCGTAAGTACGGCTTGCTTAAAGAACTATGAATACGATAGACGGTTATCCCATAGAATACTGGCAGTTTTTATATTCCAGGATGAATAAGATTTCAGACAGACATCCGTATAAACACTATGTAAGACGGAATGTCCGTGTTCTGGATGAATACAACCAAGCTGGAGAGAAACTGATATTCATACCTCCGGTAAATTATGAAAGAGTTAGATAAGTCAAAGTTCCATAAAGGAGATGTACTCAGAACTCCATCCGGATTCGAGTTCACCGTAGACAAATTCTTCCGGTTCAGCATCTTCACTACAGTGTGGTGTTCTGGGTATGGAACTAATGGTTCTATAGGATTGATGGTTATTGAAGAAAATAAATGCATTAAAATATGAAAGATATGAACTTGACACGGGGTATGACTCCTGACGGCAGATGGGTGAAAGGATACTATGTCCATTTTGAAGACTTTATGCGGAAGCGTGAAGCTCACAGAATCACGTCAGGCACATCAGACAGTATGCCGGAAGCAGATGGCTATGACTTCTTTGCTTCTTGGGAAGATGTCAATCCGGATACACTCAGCCGTTTCTCCGGACAGACAGACAAGAACGGAAATGAAGTATTCGAGGGAGACATCTTGCGTGGTGATTTCTATCCGTTCCATGATGACGGTGTTGATAATTACTTGGGAGTAGTATTCTTCAACAGTTCCGAATATCTATGGGAAGTGATGAAGTTCGTTGCTGCTAAAAGTGACAGGAGCGGAATATCAAATTTCATCAATGATGCTTTCTATGACATTGACTTCAGTAAAATGGAAGTCATAGGCAACATATGGGAGACCAAGGGTTTGTTCCGTGATACTGATGAAGAAGTTATGAAATGGTTCAAGAGTGAGTGAATTATCTTAAACTATCCTAATATTTTATCTGTCTGTCCATTTATTCCAGATTTATTTGTATATTTGCATCCGGAATCAAATAAGATATATTATGTTGATAAGCAGAAAACCATATTGCAATAACTGTAACAACCGCGGACCGGCAGATGCTACTACAGATTATCATCTGTATCCTTGTAGTTGTGAAGAACTGGCTAAAAAGTATCCAGAACGAACCAGATATGGGTTGTTTTATGTAACGGAGAAGATGAGATGTCCGGACAAGAGATTCTTTGACCCAATCTACACATTAGAGCAGGTCAGAGAGCATAATCATCATAAGTAACTATGGATAGAAACTCACAGGAATATAAGACATTAGCAGCAATACTGAGGATACTGACAATCAAGGATGAGAAACTGAAAGAAGAAACAAGAGAGCAGTTGTCTCATCTCTATGACCAGACAGATGACATAAAGTCTGAATATAATAAGGCACTGTATCCGGAGATGTCTCCGAAGCAATATGGATTATCATTACTGAACAGAAAGAAAAGAAGATGAGCAAGACAAGAAATAAGAACCGCCGGCACAGAAGGAGAAACGGCATGAATATATTCTGGCTTGTGTTGAGTACGGATAAAGGATGCAACCGGCCCATTCTCTTCTCAAGAGAACCACACCAACATCCGGAGACTACTTACCGTGAATGGTATGATGATGGTTGGAAATGGATTTCATGGCACGGTACTTACTATCCTCCGAAAGAAGGCGTGAAATATGCTACGCCAAATAAACACAAACCTATCAAGGTGAAACTGGAGTTGTGTGATGATAATCCGGATATGTATATCCAGAGATATAAGGATTGCTTATTCATCTCATCATTTATAAGTTCATACCGGTGGGGCGGAGACGGATTTACGAAGTTGCACTATGAAGTGCCACACAGTTATAGAATTTCCAATAAACTGTTTCCGGAAGTCACTGAGAAGAGTGGGATAGTCGGAATCAAGATTGTTCCGTTTGATAATTGATATATGAATGGGATTATGATGACAGATGACTACTTTGATGAGATATTCAATCCACAGACGGAGCCTGAACCTCAGTACAATGATGTATCAGAAACAAGGTCTGTGGATAATGACTTGCTTAGACTAAGGTCTTTAATGATAACAGAAACGGCAGATAACATTACAACAAAAACAATATGCAGCGAGAACTAAAGAAAGTGCTAAATGAGATAGCAGCACATCATAGCAGAAAATCAAATTCCAAGATTGGAAAGTCTCTTGTGAATATAATGGAAGAGCAGCCTGAGTGTATTCAGGATACAGTTGCTGTTGTTCTACGGCAGTGTATGGACATATACTACGGACAGTATCTTCCTTTATCTATGGAAGACAAGTATCGTATGATTGCTGAATTGAGAAGGAAATGTCGTTCCATTATTAATTTCAGGTTAGCGCCACATATAAATGAATTTCTTGGAGAACTTGGTTGGACTGTCAGTCATCTCACGCATATCTATAATTTCATTGATACTCTATGGAAGTCTGAGTCATATCAGTTGCAGATGGATTCCAAATATCTTATCTATAAGAAGACCGGGAAGAAGTTCAAGAAGAAGTTCGAGTCTGGCGAATACAAGTCAAGACTCCAGCCTCAACACCATGGATATGATGATGAAGAAATGATGCGTTATTTCCGTATTCAGTGTGCATGTTACCAGCTGGCAGAGTATTTCTCGAAGACACGACTTCCTGAAGGTCAGCAGTTCGTTCCAGACTTACACAGGTTCAGCAGGGATTTCTATCATATAATCAAGAACTTCACTAAATGGAACAGTGATATGTGTAAATGGAGATGGAAGTTCACTGCTGACAATGGACGTGAGTACACTGAAGATGAGACATTCGAACTAGTCAAGAACTACTTTGAAATCTGGAATGTCGGATGAAAATAGTCAGACGGCCGGTCAAGCAATTATATCATCTCTCTTCAGAGAACCATAACGGTGAGATGTTCTACCCAAGAGTTCCGCAGTGTGTGTTCATGTCATTGATATATGGAGAATATGATGAAGATACGCGGAAGAAGCGGATATGCTTCTCTACAGGCATTTGCGGAGCGTTCAGAGCCATTAAACAGGATAGCGGATACTGCAATGTCCCGGAGAACCTGAATGAAATAATCCAGAAACAGAAACTGTACAAGCCGTCGGTGAAAGAAGTATTTGACTGCAAGGAAACACGGGAACTGTGGGTGAGATGTCCAGTCAAGATGAAATGTATAGCATGCATCAGCATAGGATGTTCACCATTCGGTAAAGATGAGAAGATAAGGTTCAAGTATTTGTGGAAAGATAATGATTATAAAGGATAAAGTATATGGATAAAATACAAATATGGCAGATACAATGTAAGCCGACTGATGATGGTGCTTGGAACGATAAGATAACTGTTGAATTTGATAGAGATGATTTGAATATTCTGATTACTGCTCTTCAAAGTGGAGAGTATGAAGGAAATATTAGTACATCGGAGATGGAATATATATTCAACAAGTTAAATATAGACAAAGGTTGGTAAGATGAGAATCACAAAAGAAGAATACAAGAAATATATGAGGTTGAGAAACAATCCGGAGAGTATGATGAGTTTGTTCCGAATGATGCTCTGAGATTCGGACTTCCTCTCCATACGATTGAGATGATTAAAAAGAATGTATTTAAATAAGTTAATATAATAAACTATATAAATAATCTGAAGTATAATATATAAAAGTAGAGTTGTATTTATGGCATATAAGAAAGCAGAGAAACATGAACAGAGAGTGTTCAAGCAAACTGTCGAGTACGATGAAGTACTCGACCGGATGCTCAGAGACTCTGTTTCCATATATGACCAAACACTGTACTACTACAGACTGGAATACTTCAGATGTAGGGACTTGAACTGGACTGAGTTGCCGAAATATCCATCTTGTTTTGATGCAATGAACTTAGTAAAAATAAGAGATGCTTTCATTAACTCTAAGATGGACATAAACATCAAACAACAATGTATAACTCAAGCTTCTGAAGCTTGGACCGGATACATCCGGTCTAAGAAGAAGTATAAGGAACATCCGAAAGAGTTCACTGACGAACCACAGATGCCGAGGTACAAGTACCGCAAGCAGGTATATAATGTAATCACTGTGAACAAGACCCGGTTCCGCGGGTCTTCAGACAAGTACATAAAACTTCCCTGTACTGATTACAACGTCCGGATTCCGGACGGTCTGAAGAAGGAATGGATAGACCAGTTGAAGATTTCACACAGATATGGAAAATTCCATATTGTATTCATTTATAATTATGAACTGAAAAGAGAGTTTGAGAGACAGCAGAGAAAAGAAAAGACCGTTCAATTGAATCCCAAGGAAAGCCTTGGGATTGACTTGGGACAGAAACTATTTGTAGCAGGAATGACTTACGGATGTGATAATGAACAGTCGTTCATTATCAGAGGCAGTGAAATTAAACAGTTGATAAAAGATACTAATGATAGTATTGCAAGACTTACTTCTGCTGCACTTATTTCAAAGAATCCCGAAATAACCAAAATCAGCAAGAAAAACGGACAGTTGAAACTGTCGAAGAATTCCAGACATCTGTCTGGAATCTGGGAACACTACAACAACTCGTCAGACAACTTCGTACACTGTACTTCCAATATGATTATAGATTTCTGTACGGAAAACTGTATAGGAAACATAGTCATCGGACACAATGAATTCTGGAAACAGAATTCAAATATCGGAAAAAAGAACAATGGGATTTTCTGTAAGCTTCCGCATACAGAACTCATTGAAGAACTGAAGTACAAGTGCAAATCAGCCGGGATTCGGCTGATTGAAGTTGAAGAATCATACACTTCCAAGTGTGACCATCTTGCCAATGAGGATATGTGTCACCATGACACATATCTTGGAAAGAGAAAAGGCAGGTTGTACTACTCTTCCACCGGGAAGAGATTACACAGTGATATAAACGGTTGTATAGGAATGCTCAGAAAAGCAAATGTAATACAGGATGCTTCATGCTTACTGGATAGAGGTGACATTGTATCACCAGTGGTTCTGAATATCCGCGGTTATCAACCGCGGAAACAACGGAGTCCGAAGAAAACAGATATAATTGATAATACTTTATGAATTATTATGTTTTCAGTACAACAAATACCATCTTGAGATTGCATTCCATACTGGTTATGGAAATCCAATTAAGGCAGTAGAAATAGATTATTGGTAATTATGAAGAAAGTATTGTTAGTTTTATTTTGCTTGATGACAATCATCAGTTGTTCAACACCTGGTATCAAGAGTAAAGTCAATGTTGTTTATGAAGTCCATTATCCTTCTATGGTTGATACCCATGATGAGACATATAATGTGGAACTTCATGGTGATAATCCGGAACACCCAAATGTGTATCTTCGGTCACACAGAGGTTCAAATTACCTTTATATAGATACATATCTCATATATGCAACAACTGCTCCAATAAAAGTAATATCATATAAAACTGTTTCACATGAATAAGTTAGTTCAGACAATATTGTTCGAAATCCAGAGACAGATGGATATATTATGTGACAGACTTCATGACAGAAATGATGTACTTACAGAAAAAGCGACTACAGAGCAATTATGTGACATTGCCGCATACAAAGAACTTGAGCAACTGGAGTCATTCATCAATAATTTGCTGTCCAACAGACAGTCAGTATATAGGAAGTTCTACTACGGAACAACAAAAGAAGGATGGGAATATATCAAAAAACAAAAACAACTATCAAGCGGAATATATCTGTATAAAAACAAATCAGATGTTCATAAAGACTATATCCTTGAAGTTCGCTATAATCCGTATATGAATAATTATAAGAATGATGATTATACTTATATTATTGAAAGTTTTATTCTCTGTCATTCTATTCCGCTTGACAACATAGACTGTATTATGTCTCCTGAACTGAAAGTTCTGAGTGACAATCTTCCAGATACTGTATCATTCGGAGGCAATGAATATCATCTCCAGCTATGTGAAGGTTCTGGAATGTTCGACGGATGGTTCTCAGCACGATATGCTGATAATAACGGAAACGTACCTCAGGTTCACACTGACGGATTCATAGAGTTTCTCTGCTGTATGGACAAGGACCGCAAATATATTATAGAAGATATGCAGAGAAGGATAAGGGAATCCGGTTGTCAGTGTCTGGATTCTTCTTCATCAACTACAGATTAAGACATAATGTCCGGATTATTGTCCGGATTCATTAATAAATCAAATTATATGGCAGCTATTGACAAGACATATGTGAATAAAGAAGAGTTCCTTGAAGCAGTCAAGTGGGCAAAGGAAATCGGTAAAGTGACTCTTGAGAACGGACACAGGTTCAGTCCTCTTGGTTTTATCAGAGCTTATAACAATGACTTGGATAATCCGGAACTCAACTATGTGGAGGGAACGACAGAATTCGTTCTGTGGAATACTCCAATGTGGTTTGATAGATGGCTATGGCTCAACTGTCCGCTTGATTTTGTGAAATCAACACTGAAGTGGCAGTATTCTGAAGATGATCTTAAAAAGTTCGAGAACTGGACTTACTATAATCCGAAAGACAATCTTGACTTCGGTAAGCAGCACTATACTTTCTTGAAGACTCCGAAATGTAGATGGTGTAAATATTATATGAGTCACGGGCATCCGAAGCAGAAAAGAAAGCCGCTCTATTACACAATCAAGATGGAAGCTCCGAACGGTGAATATGAACATGACTTGGAATATGACATCCAAACAGATACTTGGGTGGATCCGGAAGATTATCTTCCATATTCAAAAACATATACCAGGGACTATAAGTGGTTCAACTATCATAAGAACATTCCCAACAGGAAATCCATAATCCGTGAGCTCCGCAGATGGTACATACCCAAAGGGTATATAGTGAAAATACATCAAATCAATTATAAGGGATTGGATTTCGAGATTCTGGTCAAATGAATTACTTAGTCAGAACAATCAAGTAATTCATCAAGTAATCCAACATAAATTGCGATCCAGTCAGAGTAATTTTAGTACAGTCATCATTTATACGGATTTGTAATTTCCATAAATTCATATGATAAATAATAAAAATTAAATGTTATAATGATTTATGGCTGATATAGATGAGAACATCCACTGCACATATGGTGAGGATTATGATGACTGTAGCGGCGAATATCCTGACTATGGAGATGATGTTGCTTATGTTGATTTCAACCACGCACTGTGGAAGATGAATGTTATGGCAAGGAAATGGTGCCAGTGTCACTATCCTGAAGCACTGTTGTGTTTCTATGAATTTCAGGGATGGTATGTCCAACCTCAGCCTGATGACGGTGCTGTCACTATCGAGTTGAGCAAAGACCATGAGGGTCCGGACAAATATCCGTGTAGGGCAACATACACTGTAATGCAGCATATCGGTGCAGGATACAGCAACATGAAGACAATCTTCGTATATTTCTCTGATGTCAATATGAGCAAGATTTATGTGGATGAACATGACAGTCCGTTCTTGGAGACCAATATGTCTTCTGCATGGCCCATCTGTGCTGCATGGCAGGCACTGGAGATGCTCCGCATACACATGAATGATGAGAACTACTTCACTGAGGGCTGGGTAACATACCGTATGGGCTTGGACAGAGCAGAGGCTGTTTACCAGTTCGGTAACTTGGGTAATCTACATACAGTCGGTGCGAACACACTGAGAGTAGATGTTCCTGCTGGATATGATTCTGCAATTCCCCACGTTCCGTATCCTGGGATTGATGACATTCCCCAGCCAGAACCCACACCTTCTCCGGAACAAAAACCACAGCCGAAACCGAAGAAAGCCGGGAAGTTTGACCTGAATAGTGACGGTAAGGTTAAGTTCATGGAATATTACAATATGTCGGGCTGGAGCAAGTGATGATGCAGCACTGATGTACTTAAAGAAGATAATGTCCGGATTGGCTGTTCATACAGTAGTCCGGATATTTAAATATCAACAAGATATGTGAATATTCAGGATATCCGAATATGACATTTGGATATTCTTCAGTATAATTATTAAAGAAAGATTAGAAGATATGGTTGATTACGATAAACTAAATGAGATGCTTGAGTCAGCATTAAGCAGTGAGACTGAGGAGACTTGGAATGAAAGGCTTGACATTGCTGAACTCAGAAGAGTGCTTCCGGATACAGTGACTGTAAACGGAGAGAAATGCTTCCTTGATATAGTCCATCATAATGATGAGAACTTTGAGGGATGGTGGTCTGCAACATACAGGAAACTCTATGACGGACTTCCTCCGGAAATAAAAATAGATAAACATTATGAATATCTATGTTCTATGTGTCCGTCTAAGGATGAGATGCTTGAAGATATAGTGAGGAGACTCAAAGGGTCAGGACTTCTGTAATCCGGAATATAAAAAATGCCCGGCAGTTCTGCTATAACTGACCGGGCTGGCAATGAAAGAAAAGAATTCACACCTCTGGTGGCGCTATGTTATATTTCAAGTTGAATGTCTCCGTCAATTTCTTCAACAGTATATTCCATATCAAACCACACTCTTCTTTTATCTGTCTGACTACGATATCATCTGATTTATGCTTATTGTCATCTACTGACTTCAGTCTGGTATATATGATATCCACTGTTTCACATATGTCTCCAATCTTTATAATGGATATTTCCTGAGATTTGTTATATGCATCTTTGATAAAGCATTTCAGGTTATGAGCGACAACATTGATGGTCATACAATTACCGGTTGAGAAATATTCTTCATCATCCGAATAATGTATGTTGCTGTATAACATATTCATAAAGTTCACAATCTGGAACTTGTATTCTTCCAGAGTCCGTGAACCAATGACTACATTATCATAGTTCAGCATCAGTTTATTTTTGACGTTGCTCATTGTTCTTTTATTATGGGAACCCACTGTCCGTCTTTCTTGACGAATCTTGAGTCTCTGTTCTCAATCCAGTTATATGCTGCCTTGACACAGTTGTCAAAGTGAGTGGGAGACTGTTTGTCTGCATCCCAACTTCCGTCAAATCCGACAGCATATGTATTCTTGCGGAAATTCCGGTCATAGATGAATATACAGAAATCTCCTGCAAGAGTTTCCCGGTTACGGAACTTTATCTCAAGACCTGCTTTCTTTGCAGCATCTTTCAGTTCATTTATTGTCTGCTCTATGTTTGTTGTCTTGTTCATATCACTTTTGTTTTTATTTCACACTGCAAAATTAATATAAAAAATTGAATTATGCAAATAATTAAACATTATTTAACTTATATGCTTTACCATTAGCATATGTTAGGATGATAAATAATGAAAATGATTTGAATACAGATTACAATGACATATAATGAAAAGAAAACTCTCTATGAGTGTGTGATGAAAGAGGTTTCCAAAGTAGTCAGGAAAAGACTCACTGAGAATGAAGAAAATAAATGTGTTGTCCTGGAGAACGAGTGTATTGAGTTTGCAAATGCCAACGGAATTGAGGATGTTGACCTTGAGCAGCATCTGATAAGTGTCCAGATTAATAAGTATGAATATGATGAGTCAGGAAGAATCATAGATGACTATGACACATATGTGACTATAGTCCGTGCTATGATTGGAGAGTATGACATTACATTCGTCACTGACGATGATGAGTATATCACCACAGACAGCATAAATGATGAGGAAGAATGCTATGAGCTCCTGAAGACTCTCAGAGAAGAATTGGAAAACTGCTAACCGTATTTATAATCCATAAATGAACTGTCCGGACATCAATCAAAGACATCCGGACAGTTTTGTTTATTTAGAATTCCATTTCGTCTTCATCAGAGTCTTCTTCAAGGTCACGCCTGTATAAATCATCTATGGTCAGACCTCCTGGGACTGTAACAACTTCCTCATTCGGGTCATCAGACATGATATATGACTCTTTGATGTTTCCGTACAATTCATAGAATGACTCCAAGTCAATATCTTCTTCATATTTTGTGACATCCTCTCCGTTCTTCAGAACTATCAAATCTGCAACATCCGGCTCGAAACTATAAGTGTCTCCCACATACTGGAACTGGATTGTCAAATCCGGAACATCTTTTGAAATATCAACGAATGATTCATCAAGGTACCACTTTGAACCGTCGCCGTTATTGAAGTGTGAGTCATCCATAATACCGTCATGGATTCGGAAGTTATAGAATTCTCCGTCTTCAATCTCTTTCTTGATTGCATCCGAAACTCTCTTGTAATTAGCAACTGTTGCATCACTTTCCGGAATAATCCGTATTAGATGTTGTGTATAGTAACCCATATATCTTAAATTTATAAATTAAACTTCCTTGTATGAGAACTGCCAATACGGAAAGCCGTTGCTCTGGTTCTCATAACGGATGATTCCACAGAGTCTGATGTTGTCTTTCCCTATATAGAGTTGAAGGAATCTCTCTACCTCATTAGGTTTTCTGTCATCGTAGAAATACTGTCCTTGGTCTCCCCAGACTTCCATACAGCACTTGTTGTATTTGTCCATACTCCAGCCTATCATACGGTCTGAATAAACCGAATTTGTAGGAGTCTCGAAATTATCATACTGGATGTGACCACCGTACTTATCCGTATCTATTCTGTAATATGTTACTTCTTCCATATATCAGTTTTGATTTATATTCTCACTTCAGTGACATCATTTATTTCTTCATTATAAAAGTCATATTCATCCCAACCGTAGAATCTCTGAGAAATAGTGAAATGATTGGTCTTCGGATCAAAAACAATCTGCACTAAATCTTTTGAGTCGAATGAACCAAGTTCTCCGTCTGCTGTCCTGTATTGTATCGTTGCCATATATAACCGTTTATAGTTTAACCAACGTCGGCCACTCCAATGTCTGCTTGAAATTTTTAATTTTTTTCATATTCTCATCATAGAGTTCAAAGTCATCAGCGTTCTTGAACACTGCGAATTCCGGTAAACCGTGAACAAGCGTATTCATGAAGTGGCGGTCATTTAAATTGTTAAGCGCATATTGTTGGAACAGCGCTACAACAGTCTCACAACAACTGATGTTCCAGGCAACACATTCATCCAGCACAGTGTCTTTATATGCTGAAGATTCTGAACATCCGTCTTTAATCAAATCACCAAAACGTTTGCGGAAAACTTTCCAAGTAGAATTTTCATCTATGTTGTCAGTTCCGTCGTTCTTCAAGAACTTACATCCATATATTGAAGGCTTGACTTCTACTGCTGCGATGCAACGTCCACTTACAATGTGTTCGTCTTCATCAATACGAGTTTTATCAACTTTGCCATCGCGTAATGTATTGTATTCATGTTCCATCAAAAACAATATGATGCTATCACGACCGTACTCGTCGAAATAATTGCTGCCTACAAACTTCACGACTTTCTCACCATCTTCAATAACGTAGCGTTTCATAAAATCGGTAGAGGGATTATTGTGCTCCCAGTCTTCGATAATAAACGGAATATCATGAGCTGCTTTCTCATTCAACTCTGCAATATTATAATATGGACGCATATGTGTAGTTACAGTCTTAACTCTACTGTGCTCGTATCGTATATCATATCCAATGTCTGTTGCAACGTGCTTTGCTATAGACAATGCGTGCAACGGCAATAGTTTCATACTACGGTCGTAATGTACATCTGAACACCATTGCTTGATTTGATACTCTACCAATTTCTTGATGATGTAATTAATGCTATCGAAATTTGTCTTCATATCTTAATATCTCTTAACTCTTGTTGCTATATATAACCGTTTATAGTTCTTTTAGTTTATACTTCATCCTGTATTCAGCATCATGGCTCATCAGTTCATAACGCGGAAACAGTTCATAAAATCTCTTCCACACAGCACGGGAACGCTTGAGAGACGGAATCCTCACGTCATTGCAGTTTCCACCATGGCTGGAGTTGTAGACGAATCTCTGATTGTCTTTATGGACAGTTCTTTTCTGGAAGTCATAGACCGGATTCCGGAAATGGAAATCTTTCTTGGCTTTATCTATGGCTTTTTCAACAGGAATTAATTTCTTGTCATTCTCCCAGTCGAATCTGAGTTCCCACAGTTTCAGGTAAAATGTGGAACTCTCATAACTGGCAGTGTCTGTTATATTCTTGTCTTCAGCGATAGCATATTGCTTGCGGATATTTTCAATCCGCTTTCGCAACATATCTTCTCTTTGGCCAATGAAGCAGTCAAGAGATATGTTGTGGCCTTTTGCCCTACTGTTTGCCCGCTTATGCTCATACCAGACAAAATCTTTCTGATAGCCTTTATTTGTTCTCATATTATATACTATTAATGTTTATGCTGCAAATATACTTATTATCTATGACATAAACAAATTACTTGACATAATTTAAGAAGTAATTGGAAAAATTAACATCTGTGTGATTGATATATAGTTGTCCTGTACAATCATAGTCTTTATTCGGAGTTCAATCCGGTCATCAGCCATTCATAGTGTTTCTCACCATAGTCAAGTCCACATTTGAACCACAGAATGGCTGAGTTTAATGCATGCTTGTCAACAGCTCCGGCATTTCTCCATCCTTCTGTCAGTGTGGATATGTATTTCTCCACACAATCATCAGTTGCTTCACCAGCAAGATATTTTCGGATTCCGTTTTTGAATTCGTCAACCACAAGTTCTCCCCATCCTCTGGTGCATGGAGTATTTGTCAATTGTGGACATTCATTCAGAATCTGATTGTTCATTAGAATTCCGGCATACTCAATCCGGTCTTCCAGTTTACTCAAATCCAGTTCCATTTTTATTTAATTATGTTCACCGGTTAGACGACTCTGATATACCCACAGTGTGATATGATATTTTCTTGCCATGTTCTTCCAGTCTGATACCGGATGCTCAAAGTCCGGACATATATAAGTCTTTGTATTCTTCAGTACACTCATCTTACCATTGGCTGTCAAATACAGAACCGGCTGTTCAATATCATCCGGAACTACACTCACATCATTCCACACAAATGTTACTTCTTTATCCATATAATCAAATCAACCGGTTCTGGATCTCAACTCTCCTGTATTCAACATCCAAGGATATATGGCTTCTGTCTCCATCAACTTTCTTACTTATCACAGATGTGTAATACAACTGTATATCGGTTTCCTGTTTGGTCATCACCCGGCAGTCAAGATTCTTATTGTAGTACTTCAGAAGAGCATTCTTTTTCTTTTCATATTCATCCATGAATATCCTGTGACGCTCAAGTCTGTTGCTGACAACATCATTCATCTCTTCCGGTCTCCATATATCAACTGGCAGTGACTTGTCAATCTCGAATCCGATACTGTTTCTCCCAAGCAGTGCTGCTGCATTCATCGTAGTGCCAAGTCCGATAAATGGGTCAAGCACAGTGTCTCCGTACACTGAGAACATATTAATCAACCTGTATGGAATCTCCAAAGGGTATGATGCATTACGCTTCCTCGACTCAGAGTTTTTTATATGCTGCGCTGTCCCGGTGACATTCCATATATCAGAGAACCATATATTCCTTTCCTCCCAGAAGTATGCACTTTTTCTCCTATTCAGTTTATCTTCATCCGAGTTGAATGTTCTCTTCTCAGTTCCTTTGCGGAATATAAGTATGAACTCATGTTCAAGAGTGACATATGCTCCGGCGGGTAGCATACCGCTTCCCATAAACTTGTTCGGTGAATTAGTCGGTTTCTTCCAGATAACCGGCGGCAGCGGAACAAATCCGAGTTTCTCACACATCTGTGAAATCCTCATAGCATTGTTGTATATGCGGAATCTGTCGTTGACAGTGCGGACTGCATCTCCTATGTTGATACACAGGTATGCTCCGGGCTTCATAACTCTAAAGCATTCTTTCCATACAGTGTCCAGCATTCCATGGATATCAGCAAAAGCATCATTGTTTTCCGAAAGATAGTCCCACATTTCAACCATAGGATACGGCGGTGAAGTAACTACTAAATCTACTGAACAGTCTTGAACATCCGATGTCATATCAGTAGAACTCTTGAACCATATGTTATGTCTGGTCTCTAACTTAGAATTCATATTCAATATTCAGTTCTTTTTTCTTAATCCGGAAATAATCATTCTGAAGCATATGTATTGTTGCTGCTTCAGATACATGTCCATCAAACTCGAACACACCGTTAGGGAAGTTCTCACACGGAAACCACCATATCACTAATCCGTTATGCAATGACAGCACATAGTCATAGTCATATCCATTTACTTTCTCAGACAGCATCTGCATCCGGAAACCGAAATGATATAGCACATCATCTCTTACTTTAATAGCACTAATGTCGTCACCGTAATCATTCTTTGTTGAAGACCATCCCCAGTGGACTATATTGTCAGAACTCTCCCGTGTGCTGAAATATGAGCATTCTGTCCTTATAACCTGCTTTGGGGTTCCGTACACGTTAATCCAGTTTCCTGGGTGAACCGTATGGTAATTGACATCAGTGTCGGATATCAAATCACTGATGTTGAGCGAGTGTCTGATTTCAATAAGCGTGAGCTGGTGTTCAGACACTTTGTATATATTGTCTTTCTCCATATAAATTATACAATTTGCTTATGTTGTAGTTCTGATAAAGAACGGAGATGCTCAGTCATCTGTTCAGAAGAGAGAGCATCTCACTACAATAGCGGCCAAGGTTGAGGTTACATTTTATTTATAAGGATATTTCCTTATCCATTCCTATGACACTAAGAATCATCTGTAGCTGGTGTACATATTTCACGTTCTTGAATACAAGTTCATAGCCGTCATCAAAGAACTCTATCTGGAAACTTCTGTCTTCCGGATTATCCCACCACCCGATAGTGTATCCTTCTTCATATTCCGGAAAATGCTTCCGGAGAATCATATCAGATAATGGAACCGGTTCAATCATATCAAACTGGTACTTGCACATTCCGTCATCCCAATCCACTCTGACATATGAACCGATTTCACGGACTCTCGTAGTGAATCTCTTTCCGTCTTCGGTGACGATAGTGACCCAACATCCGATGGTCACTTCTCTTGGTTCTATCATTTCCTTGACCATATAATGTATTTTAGATTTGTGTTCAGCTGGTATGAGGAAATTTCCTTGTTCTCATATTGTCTGACCAGTTCTTCTGTCATTATTGCTTTATCCGTCATCAGATGCATATGTTGTCTACACTCCACATAATGATGTCTATCTCATCATTATACATGAGTTCCTCTATTACCTGAAGCCTCTTCTTGAACATATCCATCTTGCACTCATCCGTATATCCGTTACAGTGCATATGATAGTCTTCAAGTTCATTGAGCTTGCAGAAATTGTTGAGGCTTCCGTTTATGACTTTCATATAATGGCTGTACGGAGCTTTCGGAGCAGACTCATAGTCATCTCCGGTTGCATAGCATGTAATGAATGTTCCGGGATACTGCTTCAGCCATTTATACTTGACTACATCCATCATAATGCTCTCGAATGACCGGATATCCAGTTTTACATATCTGGGTTCACCGTTGTCGATGGCTTTATGCAATGCATCAAGCGTCTGAACCAGTTTCTCTCTGGATTCACTGAGAGGCTTGTTGATGTATTCTAATGCTTCTTGTTTGGTCATATTGTTCCTTTATTATATTTCTGTGTGCAAAGATACGGAAATTATCTGAACCGGCAAAGCAAATCACAAAAGAAATACTATATATCAGGATAATTTAACAGTTTGCCAAAGTATAATGTACAGGAGAACAAATATATCATAACAGAAAAATGAACATACTTATAACCGGAGCAAACGGACAACTCGGAACAGAGATGAAAGTACAGTCATCTGAACATCCGCAACATATCTATTATTTTACGGATGTTGCTGAACTTGACATATGTGACAAGCTTGCCGTAGACACATTCATCAAGGATAATAATATCCAGATTATAGTGAACTGTGCAGCATACACTGCGGTAGATAAAGCAGAGGATGACAAAACCAAGTGTGCTGAAGTAAATTACAGAGCGCCGTGTCATCTTGCGGAAGCTGCTCACAAAAACAGTGCAGCTCTCATACAGATTTCAACAGACTATGTGTTTGACGGAACTTCTTGTGTACCATACAAAGAAGATGATGATACAAACCCTCTTTCAATATACGGATACACAAAGGAAATAATGGAAGAAGACATAATGGCTTTATGTGAAAACACTGTCATCATCAGGACTTCTTGGTTGTATTCTGAATACGGAAATAATTTTGTGAAGACTATGCTGAAACTGGGAAAGGAAAGAGAGTCACTCACTGTAGTGTCAGATCAGGTAGGAACGCCGACATATGCTGGAGATCTGGCTGATGCTATATATACTATTATAGACAACGGAATTGTACCAGGTATATATCATTATAGCAATGAAGGAGTGTGTTCCTGGTATGACTTCACTAAAGTTATTCATAAACTTGCCGGAATCACTACTTGTGACGTACAGCCGGTACCGAGTTCAAGTTATCCGACAAAAGCACACAGACCAAATTACTCTGTGCTTGACAAGACCAAGATAAAGGCGACGTACTCATTGAAGATTCCGTACTGGATGGACAGTCTTGACAAATGTGTACGGAAACTTGAGAATATCATCAGATAATAAAGACCGGCTCTATCTCCCACAGACAAAGCCGGCCAAATGAATAACTTAGTTAATATTAATATCCGTATCTGTTCATAATCTGCTCAACGCGGTTCACTTCACTCTGGGCATCTGCTACATTTGACCTCAGTTCAGTGAGGATTTGCTTGCAGCATTTGCGGTATTCTTCCTTGCATTCTGAGAGTGATGTGTATGTGTACCAGTGATGAGTCAAATCCTCATCCTTAGTATCCACGGATGTTGCACTCTCCATACCGGTCTTGTCACTCTTGATGTACATAGCGAACACTGATTTATCCGGATACCAGTATTCAGTGTGGTCAATGGTGAATGACTCAATCTCCAAGTCATGGTTGTCCCTGATGTCATATTCAGTGGGACAGACATATAACTTGTCTCCTTTTCTCAAATCCCTAAATCTCTTTGCCATATTGTTGTTCTTTGATTAGACAGTGCAAAGATAGCAAAAAATGCATTCTGATGCAAACATCCAGAAGTGTTTTAATGAAGTTTAACTATTAACAACACAATTGGATATACAGGACAACTATATTGTTTACTTTCCCCCATTCTAATATTATACAACAAACAACAGTATATCAAATCATTGAAGTACAAGAGATGATGTCATTATACTAAAGCAGACGACAAGATGATATATATGGAGATTATAAAAAAAAGAGACTCAACTAACTGAGTCTCTCTATATTTTTAGTAATTATTCAAAATCACAAACGTGAGTTACATTATTTGTAATCGGTCTGAATCCAGCATTAATCAATTCTGTAGATAACAGCACATCATCTACTCTGAATGACTGGACATCAAACACAGCATCTGCAATGTGTTCCTTTAGATAAACCGGCGGCAAAGACATAAGATGTCTTCCGGGAGTCTTTTCCATAATACGGCTTGCAATATATTTTGTAAATTCTATTGCATGGATTCCGAGTATATTCGGCACACTCCACTCCCAATTGAGTTTCCAGAACGGTTCACAAGAGGAATATATCGGAATATCAGAGTTATCCAATATCGCTCTTCTGTCATTCGCACCAACAGAAAACGTAAACAGTTTTTCTTCGGGAATGTCTCCGATATTCTCATGATAACTTACCAGGCTTTTGATGAGTCCGTCGATGTTGCCGGATTCTTTGTTATTGCTCTCAAGATATTTCTTGATGCACTCGGCTTTCCTGATAATCTTGTCAATTCTCGGTGTCATAGTTCTTATATTCTCTATTAAACAGTTTAATTTCTTCTGTCTTTTCTTCTTGAGATGATTCATCCGAATCTTTCATCTTTTCCACAATGTAGGATTCTTCTGAACGTTCTTGTTCTTTCGGTTCGATAGATTCCGGATGGAATATCGCATCACCGAGTTTTTGATAATCGATGTCACCGTCTTCTGCCCAGTTATCCCAGAACTGGCAGATGCCGCCTTCGCGGATGTACTTTTTCTTCTTTTTCATAACCTTTAAAAAATAAATTAATTATACAATAAAACAGCAGGCACTCTCTCCGTCAGAGTCTGCTGTCCGTAAACAGTTTCATCTTCTGGAAAGAGTGCCTGACTGTCGCAGTGACCATTGCTGGTATACCGGCTTCAATAAGTTTCATTTGCAAAGGTAATACTTTATTTCTAATATACAAGCATTTCCTTGAAAAAGTTTCAGATTTTAACACGGATTAACGGTTCGAATCTGTTTTATACAGAAATTGACATTTCAATCGAACTGTTGCTTGATGATGTATATTTTCCTGATAAGAGCAGTCAAAAAAATGCCGAGCCTGTCTGTCACAGATAAGCCCGGCCATAGTATGGAACAATAAAAACAATGTCTTTAGATATATTTCTTACTGCGGAGATATTCTTCCGTAGTCATAGTAACTTCATCAGTCCGTATCAGTTTCTTGAGTTTCTCAGCATTCTCGGTCTCTATGTTGTGTTCAATCATATAGTCAAGAACAACATCAACTTCCCACAGTACGTTTTGTCTTTTGCACCATGCGGGCACAACATCTTCTGCCGGATAATGAATCCTGTTTATTTCCTTGTCATCCCAATAGACTATAAGGAATGATTCCTTGTCTTTGTTGAAATAATCCACAGTATGGCTCTCACAAGGATAATATGTCTGGAGAAAATGCCATATATGATATTTCCTGTCAGAATTGTCTTTCTGGAAATCATTGAGTATCATATCCCAGTTCAGTTCCTTGATGTCTTCCTGTTCAACGATATCTCTGCTGATGTGGTTAACAGGAGCATATGCAAACGGAATATCGAATCCGTATGTCTGGACTTTTACTTTACCGAAGTCCAATACTTTGTCTATTTCCACAATGGTGTACTCTCCCCATTTGCTTCTGGCTGATTTTCCGAGCTTGCTACTCTCTACATAGAAAATCTTGTTATAGTCTGGAATGTTCATAATATAATTAAATTAAGTCTTCTACATTAATCCACTTTACTATTTCATCTGTATCAGTGTCTGTTGTTACTGACATCAGTTCTATATGACCGTCCTCATATCCGGCAATAATCAGTTTCCCTAATTCCGGACCTTCACTTCTGTTGATGTTCCACAGTTCGTCATACTGCTTGTTCTTCAGTTTCGGACAGAATGAGACAGAAGATATGATTACGGACATTTGTCGGTCTTTCAGATATTCTTTCATAATCCTATGTTGTTTTATAACCCATTTCCCTTAATTCATCAAGCACTCCGATAAAAGTATGATGCTTATGTGTAACTTCCTTGTTGGTCTTTGTTGATACACCGACTATTTCCACATAAGTTCTCCTATACTTTGGATAGCACAAATTACCATTACTGTCAACACGTTCAGTTGTGTTATACCATTCATAATGACGTTCTTCTATTGTGATTTCGTCATTATACTTGTACTTGTTCGTATGGAATATTTCTGCCATAGTGTCTGATTGTATAACAGTTTATATTACCAGTCTTCCTTGCACATTTGTCTGCACTCCTTGTAGCACCATGACATTCTCTTGTCAATGTGCTTTGCAAACTTCCTGTGCAGTTTCTGCATCTGCGGAAAATTATCCGCACATATGTTCGGCCAGATGTCAAACCATCCGTAGTCATAGTGCATTTCCGGTTTGAACTTGAATATGTCCGACTGTACAATCTCTATTCTTGGGTCAGTATAGCACGGACCTACCAAATCAATGACATCCTGAGAAAGTTCCACTACAGTGATATGTTCACAGTTTCCTCTGTCAAGCAATGCCTGTACGACCATACCCAAACCGAGTCCGGCAATGAGTACATTCCCGTGTGCTTCACGGATGAACTTCATATGGTCTTTGACTTCAGCCGGAGTATTGGTCATATATACAGTATTGTTCTCTTTCAGTCTCCAGTATGTTCCCGGAAGAACTGAACGGCTTGGACATCCGTTCACGATACATCTCAACATATGCATTTCTGCTTCATGTTGAGTGATGGTGAACTTGGACAGACTCCATATTCCCTTTGTTCCTTCCTTGAGATTCAGATTTATAATACTCATAATGCTTATTGTTTTTATTATTCACTGCAAAGATAGGCATTATTTTCGGAATATGCAAATTATTCAGGAAAAAGTTAGATAATTTAACAGTTGATAACAATCAAACATAAACTATCTATATAACAGAACCGGACTACTCATCACGAGCAATCCGGTCCCAATCTCATAAAAACATAAATGTATGGAAATAAAAACAAATTTCTGTTTAAGGGAACTTGACACAGACTCTCTTGATGTACTCATCACAGAACGGATGTTCCTTTCCGTAGTCCATATATGCAAGTCCGTCATCATCCACTACTGCTTCCACTCCGACTACATATGGAATCAGACTGGTAACGCCCATCAGCATCACTACATTGAATCCGTCCCATTCAAATCTCTTTGATGCAAGTCCAGATGTCACTACAGGAACCTCAGGCATTGAGTTCATATACTCGATGAAGAAAGAATCCGTGGAATAGAAGTTGCTTCTGAGTCTCAGGTCATCAAAACCGATGCTCATACACCAGTGTACGAATTTATTCATATATCCGTTGAATGGCTCATCCAGTTTCTTGTATATGACAGCGACTGCTGTTGCTTTGATTCCGGCATATGCGAGTCTGCTGATGATTGCTTCATAGAAACTGTCCGGATGTACATGCTTTCCGTTTACATTCAGACCGAATGCCTCTGCTCTCTTTTCCATATCATAATGATGCACGGATACGTTCACTATATCAACGACTCCTCTCATTGCATCCACAGTGTCTTCTGTTAATCCTTCTCCGTTAGTTGTCACCACAACCTGTCTGAAGTATCTCTTGATTGTGGATATATCCTTCATAATCCGGATAAACAACTGTTTGTTGAATGTCGGTTCGTTTCCGGTAATGTCAAGACTTATCGGTCGGGCAGGATTGCTTTTCAGAGACACATTGATGATCTTCTTCAATGAATCCATATAGTTGTTCACGAAGTCCTTGTCATCCCGGACTGCTGTAGCTCTGTTCAGGTTGTTGAAGCAGAACGGACATCTCATCTGACATCCTCCCGGAATTACCAGTTTGATAGATAGTGTGAATCTTGGAGATTCTTCCACTATGATGTAGTTGTTCAGATTAATCATACTGTTCGCTGAATTAATTGTGTGGATTATTTTATCTCTTCTTGGGAACTATCCTGAAGTTCCGTCTGTTCTGCTCAATCTTCATACCGAGGATGTCAAGCAGTTTCAGGTCAATCTTGTACACATAGAGAGTGTAGTGCTTGTTCTTCCTGTGCTTGCCTCTCTTGAACACCTCTATGTTGAAGCAGTATGCATACTGGTCATCAGAACCTCTTCTGGTGATGTTGCCGTAATAACTTCCGTATCCGCTGACAGTGAAGCAGGTCAGTGACGGTGTTACATAGTGGAACCTGTCCTTTGCATTGTTGTATGTTCCCTGACCGGTATATACGGTCGGTCTGATAGTTACATTGAATCTCATATTGATCGGTTTTTGAATTGTTTAATATCTGTTGTCTATTCTCGCTTCCAGTTCACGGATTTTGTTCAGCATGTCTTCCCACATTCCGACAGTGACGGTCATATGCTGCGAGCGGCGTGCCTGTTCTGACTTCTCATGCAGTTCCATCTCTTCAAGCCGCTTCATATATTTTTCCATACGGATGCTCTCCTCATATGCATCAAGGTCTTCCGGAATGTCAATGCGGATTAACTCACCGTCGAACACATCAGCCATCACTACTACAGACACTGCATACTTGTTGTCTCCGTAACCGCCGATGTTGTCCCATGCATGCATAAAACACTTTGCCGACTGCTTCTGACGCTTGTTCGGAACACGCTCTCCGGAATATCCACGACCGTTAGCAATTTCATCCTCGAATTCCGGAATCCGCTCAACCATCATATAGATAGTTCTCTTCTTTATATCCAGATAGAACCCGGCATCCTTGTCGGTCTTCCATCTCTGTGCTATAGACTCTGGACCGTACATATTTTCATCATAGTGGCTTTCCACTACATGCTTCCATATGTTCTTGAGTCTGGCTATCTTTTCTGGAGTAGCAGACTTCTTGACTGAATCTGAGTATATTTCCGTTATGTACTTCATAATTGTTTGTTGTTTTATAAATCCATTATTATGTCTGTTATCTCATTGAGAATCGCTTCACGCTCTTCTTCTGAAGTATCTTCATCATAATAGCCCATTTCAGCAGCAAGCATCAGAGCCATCATGGAATACGGGAAAATACCTTTCATATGCATAGTCTTATCATTTATTTGGTTTCTGACTCAGTTCCGTTGTTCTCATATGACTTCTCAGCATAGCCCTGTGCGAAACCGGTTTCCCAGCATCTCTGGAAATACCGCTTCACTGCAACCTGCTGATGCTCGTCAAGATGCTGTCCCAACACAGTGTTCTGCTGGAACTTCTTGAATATTGTCTCTACTTGCGGATTGAATTTCGTATTCATATAATTATTTGTTTTTAATTTCCTCTGCAAAGGTAAGCATTAATTTTCATAAAAACAAATTTCTTAACATAAATCTGGACAATTTAACAGTTGTTTAGACTCAGAGTAAATATAATCTGATGTTCAGGACAACCAACAGATAAATAACAAAAACACCATATTTATGGCAAGAAGACTATCTGAAATCCTTGAGGATATTATATATGATGAAGATTTCCTCAATGATAACTATTCAGTGTTTGATAATGTAGAAGATAGTGAAGACGAGCATGCTATGAGAATGTGTCTTATAGACGGTTTCTGTATGGAAGTGTGTATTTACATATCAGACTATTTCAATTTCAAGAGCATCTCATATCACATTCTTGATGACGGAAGCGACTCATATCATTATCTGATACTATACGGAAACAAATGGTATGATGCATATGATTTCCACGGAGTCAAGAATCTCAGTCACCTCAACTATGTGAAGACTATAGGAAACTACAAGACATATACAGAAGAAGAACTTAGGAATATGACCAGACTGATATCCACTGGATATTTCGACTATATAAAAGCAGTAGAGATGGCGAATGCTCAGAAAGAAGCATCAAAGTATAAAGTATCAGAAGATAAGAATAACTTATTCGAATCTCAAAAATCAAACTTGGGCAGTTTCATAAAAGAGTTGAATGGAATATTTGATGTGAGACTGCATAATTATAATCCGAGAGAAAATGGACGTTGCTTAACTTATATAACTACGGATACATTTGACAAAGATAACAATGATTTCAAATCATTGATGGATAAGCATCAGGTGTTCATATCAAGCATTGATGAATTTGATGCTCCAGACGGAACGATATAGGTTAATTTCGAATCAAAGTATCCGGAAGATGTGACAAAGAATGTATATAGGAATTCAAGAGTGCTATATCACCTGACAAGACCTGATTATATTAAGAAGATTGCAGAAGAAGGAATAAAACCCCTTACAGCAAGTGAGTTCAGAAGAAGTTGGTATCCGGAACGTATATATCTTTTGACAGACAGATGCACAACACAGGATATCAAGACATATGCAAGACAACTGGGAACATCTTACATAGTTATCTGTGACATCAAAAAGATGGGTTATAATTATGACTTCTATAAAGATCCACAGAGTCTTGAGAGTTTCTCGGTTTTCACTGACAAAACTATTCCGAGTGATTGTATAAGCATAATGCGTTTGAAAGATTTCTATGACAGCAAAACCGCTTAAATGACTAACATATCATCTAAGCGGTTTCTTTATTAATACAGCAGTTAGAGTAGTTCTGTTACAGTCTCTTTAATCAGGTCTCGTATCTTCTGTGCTGATTCTTCTATTCTGTGGAATTCTTCATCGGTGATTTCCACAGTGTTGAACTTTATTTTCAGTTCAATATTTTCCTTGTCAGTAAAACTGTGATGATTAATGCTTGCTGAACTCGGTCCGCTGAAATGTGAATCTTTGATATTCACTTCATCAAAGCATACCATCTTAGATTTCCGGAATACTTCCGGAACAGACTCAGGCATCACCTCATATATAGCATATGCCTTTATTTCCCCTGTTATCTTGGAACAGTATTTATAGTATTTTATCATAAGTGATAGTGACAAATTATTTTCTTTTCTAATCCAGAGTAATATACCGGTTCACCGTTTGCTTTTACATATTCATATAGTCTGGTCATTGCATCCGCAAAACTGTTTGCCCAGCCGATAGAGAAACTGTCCAAGAATCCGTAGTTCTGATAACCCTCATATACACCTTCTCCGACAAACCAGTCTCCGTCATCCTCTCCAATGAAATACATTTGGTCTCCTATACATACAATTGCTCCGCAAGCCCAGAATGATATTGCTGTCCTTTCATCATATCTATATACTTCCGGTTTCGGACCGCGGAATATACAGTATTTTTCTGACTGCTGGTTGTACTCCCTGTTGAGCCAGTCTTCTATGTGTTTAAGATGAGTTTTTATCTTGTCTTCTTCCATAAATTATCTAATAAACTACACCAAAGAATGTTCTACCAAACGTCTTTACCATTCTACCGTAAGCTCTTTCCTTTAAGGAACATATTTGGAATAGGATAGTTGGTGCAGTCAATTTTTGTTATGTTATACTTCCGGGTCATCAGTTCTCTCAATATGCTGATGAAGTACATTATGAAGTTGTGAGAAATCTAAGTCTTCACATCCATATACAACTTCATCCTTGATTGCCTTGAGCAGTTCTACATCAAAGTAGTCAGTTGCTGGATTGTAGTAGATACGGACACGGCCCCGATGCAGCATTCCAGTTACTCTGAACTGTATCCCATAGCACCCGTCATCAGAGCATATATACCTGTATGCATTTGCTCCCCAGCAGCAGAACTGTCTTTTTATCTCTGTCAGTCCTTTCTTGTTTCCGCGGAGATAAACCATAATTGCATTGACAGTGTTTGTCAGTGTCTTGTCATCTGGAAATTTATTTCCGAGTTTCTTCATATTGTACTTTTCCATACTTTATATATTTTATAATGATGCCACAAAGGTAATCATTAAATCTGGAAAATACAAATGTTTTAAGAAAGAATCACATAATTTAATATTTGTTAGGATAATAATGGAATCATAGGACATCAGGATAATTATACAATCTTGCATATTTTGAGAGATTGTGTGACACTAATGTCCTGTATGCATGCTTTGAGTAGCAACGGATGTATGCAACTAATGTTGTAGTGTCTGTTATGTACTTATCAAGAGCATCATCATAGTATCTGTAATACTCACATATGACTTCCCAATCTTTCTCGAACAGTCTATCAATATGCTTATGAACTAACATCTCCAAGACTTTCTTTATTTGCTCAAGAACAGTATTGTTACTTATTCCGTACATAAAACTATTTATAGCTTCATCAAACACCGGCAATAAGTTCTGAAACGGCTGGTGAAGCATATTCATCAGAATGATATTGTCTGAGTCTCTTGGAAATTCATCTTTCTCACTGAACGGTGCTTTCTTCAACTCAGATACACGGAATCTCTCACGATTCTCAAACTCTACTTTAAAGCATTTGGAATCAATTGAGTTCACACCTATGATTTTCTCTCTCGGAACTACATATATGTAATCACGAGTTTCGTCAAACATTAAATACAGCATATATCATCCACCTAATTTAACCATTCTGTCTTCTTTGTTCCTGCTTAAATCATACAGTTCATTGATGATGTTCTTTATTATAGTGACGAACGGAGTTCCAGTTGGTGCTATACGGTTGAAAAACTCTTCTCTTGCCTGTTTCTCCCATTCAATCTCACGGTTCCGCAGATATTGCTCATAATCCTCAAAATCTTCTTTACTCGGACTCTTGAATTCAGTAACCTCTGCTCCTTCTGGGATACCATCAATGATTATATCTTCCATAGAAGGATATTCAAAAGGATATTCAAACTTCTCCATAATCAATCTTTAATTACAATTCTCTTATATATTATACAATATTGATTATATAAAGTTTAGTGTATGAAAAATGACTCTTGTCTGTGATATTCCGCTCATATGATGTTGTCATATGTCAGGTGGCAGCAGGTACTCTCAGACAGGAGTCAACAGTATTTATCTCTGTCCGTAAATATAGAAAATTACTATATTATAGTTATATGGAATGTTGAAACATTATGTTATATAACTAATCTGAGAGATAAATATTAAAATAATTTTTGATTCGATATGAACATTGATTTTATTATTTCAAAAGCTAAGAGTTATTTGGATGATTTCGGACTTGAGTTGGAGATATTGGATGAGAATGACGCGCCGATAAGAGTAGATGATGATTGGGTCGGGCAATATGAGTATGGCAGTGTGTGGAGTGGTACTATACAAGTTTATCTGAATATGGAACTTATTAAGAGACTCTCTGACGAGTTCTGTAGTGCTGAAGAAGAGAATAACATAGTTTCTACACTATACCATGAAATCGGACACGGACTGCTTGATATGATTATAGACCTGCCGGAAGAGAGTGTGGAAGTATATGAGAATGATCCAGAATTCTTTGACATATTCAATGATGACAATATGACTGAGGAAGACATTGTAGAGGAATTTGGAGAGTCATTTGTCGGAGGTCAGCCGTCACTGCTGAGGAAACTGCTTGAGCGGATGCTTGAAGATGATTTTGATTTTCCGTTCTGATATATAAACCGGGCTACAAATAGTAGTTCGGTTTTCTTTTATGTTAAACTATATTAATATTTTGAATTTTCATAAAGAAAATGTTGTTTCTTTGAGATTTATTTTGTACTTTTGCATCCAGAAAGTCAAACAAATAAATTGAAATATGTCAAAGAAAACAAAATCACCGAAATTAATTACGCTTGCTGAAGCAAGTGAACGTACTGGTATTTCAAGACAAACGCTGACGAACTGGCTTGACAGTAAGGTCATAAACGGACTGAGAACCAGCACTTCAATATGGATTGCCGAAGATTGTGTCAGACACATAGAGGAAACATCAGACTTCAAGTCTCTGGATTCTGCTATCTCTGAACTTAAGGTTTCCATGGAGCAGAAGAAAGATGATATACTGAAGTCTTGTGATGAACTGACAGACACTCTCAACAGCATATGTTGTGTAACAGAACATATGCAGAATTCTATTGACCGTATCTCTTTTATCAGGATTATAATAAAGGTATTCGGCGAAGATTTGTCAGATCGCGAGCAGATGATATGCGAGCAGCTGTTCAACGGAAGAATCCGGAAGGAGATTGCAAAGTCATTCGGTATGACAACTGCTCGTATTGGCGCTCTGATAGAAAAAGTTTTTTGTAAGATTCAGGAAAGTGCATTCCGTGCTGATTCCATATATGAGCAGAATAGGATTCTCAGAGAAGAGAACAGAGTTCTCGGCTCACAGAATAACACACTCCGGAATGCATATTCGGATGCAAAGAAAGAGATTGAAGCTCTTGAGGAAAGAAAGAGGGTTAATGAATACTGTGAGAAAGATTACAGTGTAATGGATTTACTGAATCTTCCGATTGATGAAGTATTCTGGCAATACGGTCTGAGAAGCGTGAGGGCGTACAACGTGATAGTGAAAGACCATGCGAATGATTTCTACACCCTGAAAGATATCGTCTCTTTGGAGAAGAATGAACTGCTTAGGTACCGCAATATGGGCAAGAAGAGCGTCAATGCAATAGAAGAGTTCCTTGATGAACTTGGTTTGTCATTCGGAATGGATATCTCGAAGATGGAACGTGAGTATGCGGATTCTATTGTGAATTCAGAAGAAGTACCAGCAGCATAAAATAAAAGAAATATGAAACAGCAGCAAATAGCAACAACTATCAAGCAGTCCAAGTATCTGATATCTCTTGGGCTTAATCCTGAGACTTCTGATATGTTCTGGGAAGATTACAAGAGACAACCGGATTTGATTCGTTATCCGCATAGCGGAAAAGGAACACCAGACAAGGATTTACCTGCATGGTCATTGAATGGAATGCTCAGAGTCCTTCCTGTATTCACACAGAAAAACTGGATAGACAGTTTCGGAATTCTTATCAACACTGCCAAGATAAAGAATATGGCTCCATCATTATCTATTGATAATGGCAAGTGGGTTTGCCAGTACACTGCGGATGATATATCTATTATCAAGAAGAGTGTGTTGTATAACAAAGTTTTCAAGGGAGACACTGCCATAGAAGCAGTATATAAGATGTTGTGTTTTATTCTTAAAGAACATTTGTGTGAATTATGATGTCGGTTTACTAAAGAATAATGACATATGGACCGCAGTAAGAACATTGAATTGGCACGAGTAGCATATCCAGACAATGAAGAACTGAGAGTTGCATATATGCTTGGTCTTGAGAAAGGATATGAACTATGTGGAGAAGATATAATGAATAATGCTGTAACTGGTAAAGTTTCTGGTGAAGTTCATCATATGGGAAAGAAGAAAGTGTGTGTAGATATTCCGTATTTTGAGACGGATTGTCTTTCAGTTGGAAACAAAGTTAAAGCAATAGTAATTAAAGATTAAATGAATGAACATTATAGAAGAACAGAACCATCTCATAATGAAAGACTTGTTTCCGAGACTTCAGTATGGAGTCAAAGTTAAAGTCAGTCTGGATTTCACTAATTTTGATGAAGTCAGCGGACGGACTCTCGGAGGTGTATGTGAAGGAAACTGCACATTATATTTGATAGATATGAATGACAAGCATGTCGAAGTGTATACTCCTGATGATTGTCCGGATGATATGGTGGGTATTTATGACTGTATAAGTGAGGAAAGTTGCTGTGGCGAAATTTTCATTGATGAAATTACTCCATATTTGAGACCTTTGTCTTCTATGACAGAAAATGAGGAAAAAGAGTTTCATTCATTAATCGGTTACAAGGGTGATTCTGAAGACGGATGGACCATATGTGACAACATACATACCAGATGGGGAATATGGATTCCCGGTATCATTGAACTTGTAGACTGGTTAAACAAGCATCATTTTGATTACCGTGGACTCATAGACAAAGGTCTTGCTTTAGAAGCTCCGGAGAATATGTATAACTTTAATAAACCAATATAGATATGGATTTGTTTACAGCACTTGAATGGTTCAGAAGCCGTATTAGTTTCTCAGATGGAACTCATATGGATATGAAGTATTACAATGATTTAAAGAGTAAAATGCTTGCATTTGATGCACCATCTAAATGATTAAGTTATGGTTATCGTTTATGTGATAGTTTTAGCAGTATTGGTAGTTATACTGGCTGTTTCAATTGTTTCGGAATCTGGTGATGAAGGGTTCGAAGCAGAATACAGCAGACGTAGCGGCTATGACGTGAAAGTAGTATCCGAAAAAGATCCGTGTTGTAATTGCAGTTATTTCTATGATGGAAAGATTGATTCATTTCCGTATGTAGAAATGAAAGACCGTCCACATCCTCCATGCTGTATCAACAGACACCGCAATATGAGTGATAAATCAAAGTGTTTTGTCAGAGACTTATTATAAAGATTTAAGATATGATTGTACCGTCAATGACTCCGGATGAAAAAGTTCGTCAGATGGAAAAGATAAAGCCGTATATCCTTGAAGCAGGACAGAAATGGTGTAACCGGAATATGAAAGTTCTTTTGCGGACCAAAGTGTTCCCGACTTTCTATACATCTGACTTGGATTTGTCGCATATCGGTATGGGCAAGTGGACGCTTATAGTTATCGCTGAGTCTAAATTTAACATCAAGCATGGCATAGCATGTATCAAAGCATACCAGACATATCATGTACCGTATGCAAAGAATCCTTCTAATATAGGAACTGGTATATACGGGTTCAACGCTACTGATGACGGTGTAGTGTCATGTAATGAATTCCCTCCGCATTACTTCAACAGAATGAGAGAACGGTTTGTGGCCGAGAGAAAGATAGCACAGCCGGATTTTCCGCATCTTGTGAAAATGATGTATGGAGAGCATTTCTCTTCTATGGATGAGACCATCACCGGATACAAGTATAAGAAGGATGAATCCGGAAAGTATGTGATGGTAATTGATTATGACATTGACAGACAATCCGGATACAAGAACCTTGTTACATATCACAAGAAAGGAATCAGTCTTGGCGTCTCAGCGGCAAACAGGAGATACTTTATGTTCACTACATATGTAAGTAATTCTCTATTGTATCCGAATCAAGTGGAAGCACAGAAGAGACGTATGTCTGAACTTCTTGTTCATCAGCACAATCTGACGAAGAATCCGTTTGCTGTATATGACAAGAAGGAATGGCAGTTGTCTGACGGAACAGTAATTAAATAAGAGATGTATTAACGGTTATATCAAAGCAGAAAAAAGTTCATTATGATGCAAATAAATCAGATATGGCAAAATTAATAAAAAACTGCAAGAAAGGAGATGCTTTGTACTATGTTCTGGATCCAAGTAAAACTGATAACCAGGGTATAGAACATTTTGAGGTATATAAGCGTTATATAGAAGAAATAAAGTACGGTTCCGAGTTTGACGGTGGCGATACATTCATATGCAAGTCATATACATTACATTCTGAGAGTACATATGAGTTCAAGCATGAGAATAGTGACAGACATGACAGTCTGATATTGGACACAGATTATGCATATGATGATAAAGGTAGATATTTTACTACATATCAGGCTGCTGTAGATTTTCTTAATATAACACTACAATACCGTCTATTGAAAATATTGGAGAAACTTGAGTGGATAGAGAAAAATGTTGGGACTACGAAAAACGGTGTTATTACTAAGAAGACGAAGAAATTCAGAGAAGATTATACAAACTACAAGAAAGTTGTTGTAGAGATATATGATATTCCTCGTTATGAGAATAAAACTACCGAATGGGTCGATAACAAACTGGAAGGAAAGAAAGTAAAAGTATATAAAAAGCAGATAGAGACTGATGTATACGGAGCAGAGAAATATTACGGATTCAAGCCATATGAAGAGTTTGTTGCCGACTTTGATTCTATAGAGGAAGCACTTGACTGGATGCATAAGAATGATAAGTCTTATCATGAGGGAAAGAGTGATATGTGGTATGAAGGTGACAGGTATTTTATAAAAGAAGACACAGATGAATCCGGAAGATAGAGATTTGTTGTTACAGGATTTGTGTGCAAGAATTCCGTACGGAGTTAAATTCAAAGTCACTGACACTTCAACTACAGAACTGAGTTCTATTGGCATCAAGTGGTTGGGTTCAATTCCTGTCAATCTGTTCTACAAGAGACCACAATTTTATTTAATAAATGAGTTTGGAAATCAGGAATATAAACCGTATCTCCGTTCATTAACATCAATGTCCAAAGAAGAAGTCAAGGAGTTCTATGAAGTTGAAGATATGGATCATCCAGTTGGATATATTAAACCACAACCAAACTGGCATTTTACGATAAAAGGAATAGATTGGCTTAATGCACATCACTTTGACTATAGGGGATTGATAGAGAAAGGACTTGCAATAGAAGTAACAAAAGATGATAATCCTTATGAATAAAGAAGATAAAAGATTGCTATTAGCAGAACTTAGTTCAAGATTAATATATAAAGTTCATTTATATTGTGAAGATAATAATGCTGATGCTCACATAGGCATTATGACTGATTTTTATTATGATATGCCATATACACCGACAATATGTATTAAAGATGATGAGAATAAACTTTTGTATAGATATAGACCAACTTATGATGTAGTAAAACTTTATCTTCGGTCAATGGCAACAATGACTGATGAAGAAAGTAATGAATGGGCACAACTTGATTCAGATGAATATGGTATTAATTCCATTGATTGGTTAAATGCACATCACTTTGACTATAGAGGATTGATAGAGAAAGGGCTTGCAATAGAAGAACCAGAAAGAATGTACAAACAAATTATATATTATGGAAAGAGAAGAAGCGATAAAAAGAATTAAGGAATGGAATCTTGGTTCTGATGAAATGGAAATTCTTTCAACAGCAATTCCTGAGTTAAGGAATGACAGTGTTGATAGAATAAAAGAGATTATAAGAAAAGCATTGGATTCTTATTATATAGGGAAACTGTCAGAAGGAACTAATGACGTTGATTATGCTATGTGTCTTACATGGCTTGACAAAAATTACTCTGACTATAACTTTGAAATAAAACACGGACATTGGTATAAATGCGTATGTGATTATATGCATCCAAATTTTTCAAGTCTGATGTATAAATGTGGTAAATTATATTACTGTAGATGTGATTGGAGATTAGCTGGTGAGATAGATGAAAGGAATGTAAAGAATATAGGCGTAAACGGATATAAGACATTTTTCAGACCAGCGACAAATCAGGAAATTGCAGATTGGCTTAAATCTCATCCACAATTAAAACAAGCACAGAGTGAAGAAGATAAGCATATGATACAAGCCCTCACTAATTGTATTGAAGAATTAGAAGGCACAAACGGCTGGAATTATGTATATGTTGATGGACATGACATACCAATATGCGATTTAAAGAATTGGCTCAAATTATTGATGGATAGAGTTACAGTACATTCTAACCAATGGAGCAAAGAAGATGAGAAGATGTGGAATGCTCTTATGAAAGATGCATATAATCCGAAATATGAATTATGGGGCATTCCGTCAAAAGACATTCTCAATTGGTTCAAATCTGTCAAAAATAGAATTTCAAGTAAAGAATTAACAAGGATATAAAACTATGGAATTATCTGAGAAAGAGTTATTGCTGAAAGATTTATCAGCAAGATTGCCGTATGGAGTGATTTGTGAAGTAAAAATAACAGCAAAGTATTCTGATGCTCATAAACCCAGTGTTAGTACTTGGAAAGGCAATATTTGGGGAATAACTACTAATAAACCATATACTGCTTGGGTGTATTCTTTCATAACAATATATCCATGTGGACCAGAGCAAAATGTGTGTCCAATTGAAGAATGTAAGCCATATCTTCGTTCTATGGCTACTATGACTGATGATGAGAAAACTGAACTATTTCAGTTAATGGGAAATGGAACAGATATACAAAGAATAGATTTCTACAACTCTCACTACTTTGACTACAGATGTTTAATAGATAAAAATTTGGCATTGGAGGCGCCAGAAGGAATGTATAATATAAGTGGTAGTGGTCTTAGAGTAAGATTGAAAAGTGGAGAAATAATAGAAGTTGTCAAAAATGATGATTTCTGTGCTGCAAAGTATCTTAATAAAGAAACTACTGAGTATATATTTGATGAGGATATTGAAGAAATCATTAAATAAAGATTAAGTATGTTATCAACGACTATTATGGTTGCTTGAGAATGACTATCTTCTAAAACAGTGAAATAATAATTTGAAACAAAGAAATTAAGGTTATGAAAGTTAAGTTTGATTATAAAGAATGGCTTGAGAACCAGGATAAGAAAGTAGTAGATGAGAATGGTGATGAAGTGTATTTCTATGAATATGGTGACAAGCATGTAGTTCTGTTACATGGAAAAGCATATGATCCTGATGATGCTCCTATATACTTTGATGTGCCGGATGAGTCTGATGAGACTGCAAGAAACACAAAGGTGTCAGAGTTTGCTGAACGGTTCCAGAGGACTATGGGTACATATGAGAAGCAATTGGTTGTCGGATGTTCTGTATGGTTTATCGGATTAGTTGGTATATTCGGTTATTATTCATTTTTCACCAAAGAATTGTGGAGAAAAGTAGATGGTTTTGAAGATGCAGACAAAGCCGAAGTGATTGCTGCATTCCTTCACTGGTGGTTCAGGTATCAGTACGGTTTCCAGAATATGCCTGTTGGGTCTTGTTGGGCCGGTGAACATCCGTCTTCTTATACAGAAGATGATAAGAGTTATGAGAGATATGTCAAGAAATATATGCCGTTATATAAAGCATATAGCAAGTGGTGTGAACAGCAGAGATGAACAACAGAGATAAGTTGATTAACAATTAATATAGATTTATGGAAGTGTTGAATTTGTCCATATGGGTATGGATTGCTTTTTATGCATCTGTGATTATAATGCTGTTGATTGACTTGAAGTCATTCGGCGAGGAACATGAAGTCAAGATTGCTGAGGCTCTGAAGATGACAGGTATATGGATAGCAGTCTCTTTATTGTTCTGTATAGGAATCTATCTATGGTATCCAGTAAATCCAGAAGAGAAATCAATGGAATTCTTAGCCGGTTATCTGATAGAGAAATCTCTTTCTATGGACAATCTCTTTGTGTTCCTGATGTTGTTCTCATTATTCAATGTACAGAGGAAATATCAACATGAAGTGTTGTTCTGGGGAATATTCGGTGCATTGATATTGAGAAGTATATTCATATTTGCCGGCACAGCGATTATCCAGCAGTTTGAATGGGTATTGATTCTGTTCGGAATATTCCTGATATATACTGGATTGAAGATGTTCGGACATAATGATGAAGAAGAAACCGTAGATGTTTCAAAGAATATATTTGTGAAAATATTCAAGAAATTCTCTCCGGTTACTGACAAGATGTATGATGACAAGTTCTTTATCATAGAGAATGGAAAGAGGTTTGCTACGCCGTTATTCATCTGTCTTATTGTAGTTGAGACTACTGATGTTGCATTTGCAGTAGACAGCATACCGGCTGTGTTCTCTGTATCAAGAGATCCTTTTATAGTATTGACGAGTAACATATTTGCTATTCTTGGTCTTAGGGCTATGTATTTTGCATTGGCTGCTGTGGCAAAGTATTTTACATATCTCAAATACGGTCTTGGAATTATATTGAGTTTCGTCGGAATCAAAATGTTGCTTGATACTATATGGGATATTGAAGTATCTACATTTCTTTCATTGTGTATTATATTCGGATTACTATTATTGTCTATTGTTGCTTCAATGGTAATAAAGAAGAGAACTACAGAAGTATAATTTGTGGAATATATTTAAAGTTGAAATATGAAATCAAAATACATTGAGAAAGCAACAGGAAAGTGGTGGACTGTCAAAAGTGAATGTGTATCATACAGCAGGCCAGAAGAAAGTTATATGTTGTTGTGTGAATATGACGACACTAATGGAAATACATTGATAAAACTTCATCCTAATAAAGTAAAAGAACGTTTTGATTATATTCCATGGCCGAAACCAAATACGGAAATTGAAACTGTAGTTCCGAGACATCCTGTTCATATAGTTTTGAAATGTCCGATATGCGGAAGTTTGTTAGAAACTGTCGGTGGTGCTATTTGTACTTCACCTTTACAATATGAACATAAATGTTCTAATCCAGATTGTAAATATGAACAATGTACCAAAACTATATTCTCCGGGATGTATGCTGCTGTGACTGATGAACAGGAAAGATTGATTCAGAACGGAGAATATGATGAGTTCAAACATGGAGATATAATTGAACTTAGAGAAAGAGATATGTGGTCATTTAAATGAATGAGATATAACAAATATCAGAGAAAGAAATTTGGCCAACAAACTGTTGATGATATATTAAGTTCATTGACAGAAGAACAGAAGAAAGAATTAGCAGAAAAACTGAAAATAATTAAAGAATAAGATTATGGGCTGTCCGATTACAACTTTACATGTGACGAATACCGGAGATTCATCCGGAAGCATTATTCTTACTAAATGGATTCCTGTCAAGGAAATAGTAGATGGGAAGAGAATGTACAAATGGCCACCTGACACTCCAATTGGGTTTGATTTGTGGATTCCGAATGTGCTTGACTTGAAGGAAGATGAAGAAACAGTTCCGGTTGAGATTGTAGCATCAGACAAAGAAACTGGTCTGTGGTTAGTTTGCTATGATGACTATTTCGGGGATGAGCAGCATTTGTATGCTCATAAACCCAGATTTGTAGAAGGAA
>Ga0247608_10000292_pt1 | contig 87459 bp, 84 predicted proteins | sample 176DNAGHGlowgp2_FD_193490 | JGI IMG/M metagenome (GOLD analysis project Ga0247608, IMG submission 193490) | Sheep rumen microbial communities from Palmerston North, Manawatu-Wanganui, New Zealand - 1766 DNA GHGlow gp2 | ecosystem: Host-associated > Mammals > Digestive system > Stomach > Rumen ... | reverse complement strand
AAAACGGGATTAAGGCTGTCGCCTTAATCCCGTTTTTGAAGCAGTTATAACGGAAAAGTGCTTATTTTAGGGCTTAAACCTCCTTATCGGTGTCGCCCTAAATCCGCCGTTTTTTATTTGTTTTGAATTATTTAACCATGCTTGCAATTTCGGCAGCGAAGTTATCCTCTCTCTTCTGGAGACCTTCGCCCTTTGCATAGCGGATAAAGCTCTTAACCTTAATGTCAGCGCCAAGCTTCTTTGCAACGTCATTAACGTAACCTTCAACAGTACCCTGGAAAAGATCGCCGCGAACGAAATCCTGAGAAAGAAGGCACATTTCCTTAAGCTGCTTTGCAACACGGCCTTCAATCATACCGACAAAGATTTTATTTGTTGTGATTTCATCTCTCTTTTCGTTAGCGATTGAAGCAAGAACAGCGGGTGCGTCCTCAGAAAGGAAGTTAAAGAGGAATTTCATATTGTTCTTCTTTTCTTCGTAGATAGCAATATCTTCGTCGCTCCAGCGCTTATCGTTAACAGCTGTTTCAATAACGCTCTTAAGAATCGGTACGGGAAGCGTCTGAGGTGTATTCAGAGCGCTTTCAACAGCGATGCTCTTCATCTTTGCAAGCTCTTCAGCAGAAATATCGTCTTTGCTAAGATATTCGGGAGTCATAGCTGCAACCTGCATAGCAATATTTTTACCCATTACAAGAACAGAATCAATATCGGAAGCATTAGTTTCAATAGGTACAAGAACGCCTACAGCGCCGCCGGCGTGAATGTAGGAAGCCGCAAGACCTTCAACTCTTTCAAAACGGCGAATCTGAAGATTCTCACCGATTGCAAGAACCATATCCTGAAGATTTTCCTGAACGGTTCTGTCGCTGCCGTCAAGGTTAACCGTAAGAAGTTCTTCAACCGAAGCGGGATTCTTATCGGCAACTGTCTTTGCAACCTTCATTACGAAGCCCTGGAACTTTTCGTTCTTACCGACGAAATCTGTTTCCGAGTTAACCTCGATAACAACGTTAACATCTTTGGCTTCATTTGTATAAGTAAGAACTACGCCTTCAGCCGCAATTCTTGACGCCTTCTTAGTAGCAGCGGCAAGTCCCTTTTCCTTCAAAAAGTCGATTGCCTTTTCCATATCGCCGTCGGAAGCTTCAAGAGCCTTTTTGCAGTCCATCATGCCGACGCCTGTCTTTTCGCGTAAATCTTTAACATCTTTAGCTGTAAAACTCATAATAACAATCCTTTCTTAAAAAATGCCCGCACAAATTAAGTACGGGCTATTATTTTTAAATTATTCAGCTGCTTCTTCTTCGGCTTCTGCGGGAGCTTCTTCAACAGCTGCAGCGCCTGCCTGGCCCTGTCTGCCCTCGATAACAGCGTCTGCCATAGCGCCGGCAATAAGCTTAACAGCACGGATAGCATCGTCATTTCCGGGGATTACATAGTCGATTTCGTCAGGATCGCAGTTTGTGTCAACGATAGCAACAATCGGAATACCGAGCTTCTTAGCTTCTGCAACAGCGATTCTTTCTTTTCTCGGGTCAACAATGAACATGGCTGCGGGCTGTCTTTTCATCTCTGTGATACCGCCCATGAACTTCTCAAGCTTTTCAATTTCAAGTTCAAGCTTTGCAACTTCCTTCTTGGGAAGCATATCGAAAGTTCCGTCTTCCGACATAGCCTTAAGCTGACCGAGTCTCTTTACTCTCTTTTTAATTGTGTCGAAGTTTGTAAGCATGCCGCCGAGCCAACGAGCGTTGACAAAGGGCATCTCGCAACGGATAGCTTCTTCCTTGACGGAATCCTGAGCCTGCTTCTTAGTGCCGACAAAAAGGATTTCGCCGCCTTCAGCAGATATGTCGCGAACGAACATATAAGCTTCTTCAAGCTTCTTTACGGTCTTCTGAAGGTCGATAATGTAAATACCGTTTCTCTCCGTAAAGATGTACTCAGCCATTTTGGGGTTCCATCTTCTGGTCTGATGACCGAAGTGAACGCCTGCTTCGAGCAGTTGTTTCATTGATACTACTGACATTTGTTTTTCCTCCTTATTTTCCGCCGCAACGGTTTAACATTCAAGCAACGACAACGCATGAAAAATAGTAAAAATTTACGCCGTCGCTAAGCAGGAAACTGCCGCTGCGTGTGAAATGCCTTGATATTTTATCACCTTTTTATCTATAATGCAAGGATTTTTTTAGAAAAATCCGATATTTTTTCAGCTTCTTTTCCCCTTTTCAAACCAGCAATACAGTTTTTGTTTATCGCTGCCGATTACTATATTGCCGTTTCTGTCCGTTCTCAGGCAGGAAACATTATATTTTGAAAGCCTTTTCAGCGTAATTTCATCCGGGTGACCGTATGAATTATAAAGCCCGCAGGAAATAACGGCTACGGAAGGCTTAACCTTTGATAAAAACAGCTCCGAGGTAGAGCTTTCGCTTCCGTGATGACCGATTTTCAGAACGTCGCATTTTAATTGTGAGGAATTGTTCAGAAGGCTAAGCTCTTCTTCATTTTCGCAGTCACCCGTAAAAAGGAAAGATGTTTCGCCGTAATCGAGCCTGAGAACCAAAGACATATTGTTCAGGCTGTCGGATTCCCTTATCGGTCCGAGAACTGTTAACTGAGCTTCTCCCAGACTGTATTTTTCATCCGGCGAAGTGACATAAAGCGGAATTATCCGCTCTTTTATCTTTTTCATAAGCGAAAAATAAATCGGATCTGACGGCTCGAGGGATTGAGGAATCAACGGAATAACAATATTTTTTACCTCAAATCTGTCAATAATATCACTTGCCGCTCCGATATGGTCGGAATGCGGATGAGTAAGAAAAAGATAATCGACTGTTTCAACTCCGCTGTCAAGAATATACTTGCAGATTTTTTCGGAATCCGTGCTGTTTCCCGCGTCAATCAGAACGTTCTTTTCTTTCGTTTTTATTAATGAGCAATCCCCCTGCCCGACATCAAAAAAATACACGGTTAAATCCTGTTCAAAAGCAGGATTGTTTTTACCGTCGGAATTAACGAGATTCAGGTCTGTCCTCCATGAAGACAGACCTGAACCGGGAAAATATGTTTTAATAAACGATAAGCAGATAATAACAGCAATAAGAATTGCAATTATAATCTTTTGTTTCTTGGATAATTTATTGTAAAAATTCTTGATTGCCGACACCTTAAAACCGCCCTGTATAATCAGAAAATATTGTGACCCGTCGACTGACTCTCGGAGATTACGTCAATATCGTCGTCATCTTCATCAGCAGAATCGGTAAAATCGACGTCGGAGGACATTGCGTTTCTTTCAAGCCACTGAGCTTTGGAAATGAGAACTTTTCTCGGTTTGCTGCCCTCATACGGGCCGATAATTCCGTTTTCTTCAAGTTCGTCCATTATTCTTGAAGCTCTTGCATAACCGAGTTTGAGCTTCTTCTGAAGAAGAGTTGTGGAAGCCTGTCCCGCTTCAACAACGACATCAATCGCTTTTTCAAAGTTTTCGTCAACATCGGCAGGTCCGTCCTGTTCGGAACCCGATGACTTCTTTTTATCCTTTGAAGCGGCAAGTCTTTCAATTTCCTGATTAACTTCATCACTGTAAGAAGTTTCGCCGTGCTTTTTAATAAAATCAACAACAGCTTCAACCTCGCTGTCAGAAACGAATGCTCCCTGAACTCTTACAGGTTTAACCTCGCTTATGGGATTATATAACAAATCGCCTTTTCCGAGAAGTTTTTCGGCGCCGCCTTCGTCAAGCATAATTCTTGACTCAATATTAGACTTAACCGTAAGAGCAATTCGGGAAGGAATATTTGATTTGATAACGCCCGTAATAACATCAACGGACGGTCTCTGGGTAGCGATAACAAGATGCATGCCCGCGGCTCTCGCCATCTGCGCAAGTCTGCAAACCGAATCTTCAACTTCGTTCGGAGCTGCCATCATAAGATCCGAGAACTCGTCGATAAAAATAACAACCTGAGGCATCTTCGGTTCTCCGAGAGGCTCGCACACGCTGTTATAACCTGCTATGTCCCTTACTCCCTTTTCTGCAAACTGAGCGTATCTTTTAAGCATTTCGGTAACAGCCCACGCAAGAGCGCCGGAAGCCTTATTCGGGTTTGATACAACGGGAACAAGCAAATGAGGAATACCGTTATATTTTGCAAATTCAACCTGTTTGGGGTCAATAAGAATGAGCTTTACCTCGTCGGGAGTCGCTTTGTAAAGAATACTGATAATCATAGTATTAAGGCAAATGGATTTACCCGAACCGGTAGTGCCTGCAACAAGAAGATGCGGCATTTTCTGTAAATCGGCGTAAATAATTTCACCCGTAATATCTTTACCCAAAGCAGTATTGAGCTTTGATTTGGCGTTTCTGAACTCATCGGTATCAATTATTTCCCTTAATGAAACGCTCGCTCTTGTTCTGTTCGGAACCTCGATTCCGACAGCAGGTTTATTTGGAATCGGGGCTTCAATTCTTACTCCCGGAGCCGCAAGATTAAGAGCAATATCATCGGCAAGATTTGTAATCTTACTGATTTTTACGCCTGGCGCGGGCTGAATTTCATATCTTGTTACCGAAGGACCTCGGCTGAGTCCGACAATTTTCGTTTCAACGCCGAAGCTGCGAAGAGTTTCGACAAGCTTCTGGGCATTATTCTTCAGTTCGGTTTCATTGAGGACGCCGCTCGAATCCGATCCCTTTTTCAGGCAATCAATAGGCGGAAAAACATATTCCTTTTTTTCTGAAGGAGTATTTTTCTCTACGTCCCTTGCAAACTCTTCTTCGTGTGTCTTTGATGATTTTTTCTCTGGCTTGTCCTCCGAAACCTTGCGATTATTCTTTTTAATAATTGCGTCGATAACCTCGTCCGAATTTTCCGCAGGCGTAACTTCAGCGGCATTTTTTCCGTTGTCGGAGGCCGGCTCTTTACCCGCGTCTTCAAGAGTAAAAATATCCTTGACATTTTTTTCGGGAGTCAGGTCGCTTTCGGGATCAATGCTGTCAATTCTGTTTTTAACGGGAACAAAACCGTCGTCCTGTCTTTTTGCAGCAATGTCTTCCCTTTTTTCTTCGGCATAGGTCTTTGCCTTTTCAACAGGCTTCCACACTCCGCTAAAAAATCTTTTGAGCGTAAGGCCGGAAATTAGCATAACAAACACGAAAATAAGAACAATTAAAATTGCTCCGGCGGCAAATTTGCTCCATCCTGTAACAGTCAGAAGTACAAACGCAAGAACAGCTCCTACAGCGCCGCCGCCGAGATAACTGCGGTCAACTTTATATGTATTGTAAGCTTCCTTTATCATCAGTGAAAAATCTGTTTTGCTGTCGCTGCTTGAGAATACACAAATTGCTCCGGAAATCAAAAAGACGAGAACAAGAGCCTCAATGACTTTTACATTTGTTTTTGAAAAATCCTTTTCAAGTGTGTTTATAACCGTCAGGTAAATAAGCACAAGCGGAAGCACAAATGCGCCGAATCCGAAGGAGCCGAAAATCACTTCGCGCAGAAATCCCCAAAGTCCGCCTTCAGGACCGCTCGGAATTAAAACAATACATAAAAACAGTATTGAAAACGCAAAAAGCAGAATTGAATATATGCGGGAATCAGATGAAACCGAACCCTTCTTTTTACCGGATCTGCCCGAAACGGCAGTTCTCTTTTTTGTATTACCTTTCTTTCCAGAAGCCACGATTATTTCCTCCGATACGATAATATGCAAGAATAACTGAAATTAAAAAGCCGGAAAGCTGATTTTCAATATATTGTATCACTTTTTTGATTTATAATCAATATTTTGTTGAAAAATACTTTTATTTTTATTTACAAAACAATATAAATTATTGACAAAGCTTTCACAATGATTTAATATATTAAAAGATTGTTAAAAACTTAAACAAGTTAGGAGATTTTACTTATGGGATTAACAGTTGCCGAAAAGATACTTAAGGCTCACCTTGTCGAAGGCGAAATGATTAAAGGCAAAGAAATCGGGATTAAAATCGACCAGACTCTTACTCAGGACGCCACCGGAACAATGGCTTATCTTGAGTTTGAGGCGATGGGAATTGAAAGAGTTAAAACCGAGCTTTCGGTTGCCTATATTGACCACAATACATTGCAGACGGGCTTTGAAAATGCCGATGACCACCGCTTTATCGGTTCGGTTGCAAAAAAACGCGGTCTGCGTTTCTCAAGACCCGGCAACGGTATCTGTCATCAGGTTCATCTTGAAAGATTCGGCAAGCCCGGTAAAACTCTTATCGGTTCGGACAGCCATACTCCTACGGGCGGCGGTATCGGTATGATTGCCATAGGCGCAGGCGGTCTTGACGTTGTCGTTGCAATGGGCGGCGGAACATATTACATTACGATGCCTAAAATTGTAAATGTTAAGCTCACGGGTTCATTAAAACCGTTTGTTGCCGCAAAGGATATTATACTCAAGGTTCTTCAGATAATGTCAGTCAAGGGCGGAGTCGGAAAAATAATCGAATACACGGGCGAAGGCGTAAAAACTCTTTCCGTTCCCGAAAGAGCTACTATAACAAATATGGGCGCAGAACTCGGCGCTACAACTTCGGTATTCCCTTCCGATGAAATTACAAAGGCTTTCCTTAAAGCTCAGGGCAGAGAGGAAGACTGGACAGAACTTAAAGCGGATGCGGACGCTGAATACGACGAGTTAATTGAAATAAATCTTGATGAACTTGAACCTCTCGCAGCAATGCCTCATATGCCCGACAGAGTTAAATCGGTAAAAGAAATCGGCAGGATTAAGATTGATCAGGTTTGTATCGGTTCATGCACAAACTCATCTCTTATGGATATGCTCAAAGTAGCCGAAATTCTTAAGGGCAAAACCGTTGCTCCCAATGTCAGTCTTTCTATTGCGCCCGGTTCAAAACAGGTTCTTAATATGATTTCATTAAACGGGGCTCTTTCCTCCATGATTGACGCCGGAGCAAGAATTCTCGAAAGCGCGTGCGGACCTTGTATCGGAATGGGTCAGTCGCCCAATTCCAAAGGCATTTCTTTAAGAACTTTCAACAGAAATTTCGAAGGCAGAAGCGGAACTGCGGACGCCGGCATTTACCTTGTAAGTCCCGAAACCGCGGCTGTTTCGGCAATTACGGGTTATCTTACCGACCCGAGAGAATTTGCAGAAAGCCTCAATATAACTATGCCCGGTCAGTTTTTAGTTAACGACAATATGATTGAGCTTCCCGCTTCTCCTGAAGAAGCAAAAAATCTTGAAATAATTTACGGCCCGAACATTAAACCGTTCCCCAAGAGCGAAAAGCTTCCCGAAACGGTTGAAGCAAAAGTTGCTCTCAAAGTCGGAAACGATATTACGACAGACCACATTATGCCTGCGGGAGCAAAGATTCTCCCCTACCGTTCAAATATTCCTTTCCTTTCTCAATTCTGTTTTAAACAGTGTGACGAAAACTTCGCTTCACGCTGCAAGGAGCTCGGCAAAGGTATTATTATAGGCGGAGCAAACTACGGTCAGGGTTCATCAAGAGAGCATGCAGCCCTTGTTCCGCTTTACCTCGGAATAAAAGCAATTATAACCAAATCATTTGCAAGAATTCACAAGGCAAACCTTATAAACGCAGGCATTCTCCCCTTCACTTTCAAAAATGAAGAAGACTACGACAGAATAAGCGAAGGCGATGAACTGAGGATTGCAGACGTAAGAAGCAAACTGATTAACGGAGAATCGGTTTCGGTTGAAAACCTGACTAAAAACGAAGTGTATGAGCTCGAATACGATTACTCCGAAAGACAGACAAAAATGCTTCTTGCAGGCGGACTTTTAAACTATACAAAAGGAGAATAAAAAATGACAGAACAGAACATTAAACTTGCCGCGGAAAAATTTGAAGCTCTTATTCGCGAGCAATCCGAAAGAAATGAAAGAATCAAAGCCGAAGGCGAATTCATTGATTTTGACAAGCTTGACAAAATCACAATCGGCGTTTGCGGCGGCGACGGCATCGGTCCGATTATCACTAACGAAGCCGCAAGAGTTCTTGAATACATGTTAAGCGATGACGTAAAAAGCGGGAAAGTTGAATTCAAAACCATCGACGGACTCACAATCGAAAACAGAATCGCTCAGAACAAGCCTATTCCGGATGATGTTCTTGAAGAACTTAAAAAGTGTCCCGTAATTCTTAAAGGTCCGACAACCACGCCTCAGGCAGGCGACGGAATGCCTAATATCGAAAGCGCCAACGTTGCAATGAGAAAGGCCCTTGACCTTTTTGCCAACGTCAGACCCGTTAAAATTCCTTCTCAGGGCATTGACTGGACTTTCTTCCGCGAGAACACCGAAGGCGCTTATGCGGTCGGTTCAAAAGGCGTTAACGTGGATGATGAAATTGCTTTTGACTTTGTAGTTACGACAACAGAAGGAACTCAGAGAATTGCAAGAATGGCTTATGAATATGCAAGAAAGAATAAAAAAGACAGGGTTTCAATCATCAACAAAGCCAATGTAATCAAGACCACAGACGGAAAATTCCTTAATCTTTGCAAAGAAATCGGAAAAGAGTATCCGGAAATTACTACTGATGAATGGTATATTGATATTACTACGGCAAAGCTCATTGATGAAAAACGCAGAAAAGATTTTAAAGTTTTTGTTCTTCCGAATCTTTACGGCGATATCATTACCGACGAAGCTGCGGAATTTCAGGGCGGCGTCGGTACTGCAGGCAGCGCAAACCTCGGCAAAAAGTATGCAATGTTCGAGGCTATTCACGGTTCCGCTCCGAGAATGATTAAAGAAGGCAGGGGTCAGTATGCAGACCCGTGCTCAATGCTTCGCGCCGCAGTAATGCTTCTTTCGCATATCGGCAAACAAAAAGAGGCTGATTTGCTTGAAAGAGCGCTCGATATTTGTATGCTTGAAGAAAAGAAGCTTGTAATCACGGGACGTGACAACGGCTGCACATGCAAGGAATTCGGCGACTACGTTATGGAAACGGTAAAATCACTTATGTAAAAGGGCGAGAAAATGAAAAAGAATAATTATATTTCTTTGCCCGTAATCAAAAGACTGCCGAGATATTACAGATTTTTAGGCGAACTTAAAAAGAACGGTATGGAAAAAATCTCCTCAAACGAGCTTTCAAGGAGAATGGGTCTTACCGCTTCACAGATACGTCAGGATCTGAACTGCTTCGGCGGTTTCGGTCAGCAGGGTTACGGGTACAACATAGAACAACTGTATAACGAAATCGGAAAGATTCTCGGAGTTGACAAAAAGATTCCGACCATTCTTATCGGCGCGGGAAATCTCGGAAAAGCAATTGCCATGCACATGTCTTTTGAAGAAAGAGGCTTTGATTTAATCGGAGTTTTCGATAAAAACGAGGCTCTTGCCGGTCAGATGATAAGAGGAATTCCGATACGCCATATCGACGGATTATATAATTTTTGTAAGGACAACTCCCCTGCCGTTGCAGTATTATGTATCCCGGAAGAATGCGCGAAGGAAATTGTTGAACAGCTGGTCGCTCTTGATATAAAGGGAATCTGGAACTTTACTCACTTTAATATTTCCGCTTTATATCCTTCTCTTGCAATCGAAAACGTTCACCTGAGCGACTCGCTTATGACTCTTTCATATCAGTTAAATAATCCTGTGTAAAGGAAAAGCTATGAATCTTAATATTGTTCTCGTCGAACCCGAAATTCCTCAGAACACCGGAAATATCGCCCGGACATGCGCCGCAACCGGTTGCAGGCTTCATATTATCGAGCCGATGGGTTTTAAAATCGACGACAGAAAATTAAAAAGAGCAGGCCTTGATTACTGGCATCTGCTCGACATTACTTACTATAAAAACCTCGAGGATTTTTTCTCAAAGAATCAGGGAAATTATTATTATTTCACGACCAAAGCGCAGAACACATACAGCGACATCTCCTACCCTGACAACAGTTATCTTTTTTTCGGCAAGGAAACAAAAGGTCTTCCCGAGGAGCTTCTTAAGGATAACAAAGACAACTGCGTGAGAATACCTATGCTTAATGACGCTTCTGCAAGAAGCCTTAATCTGTCGAATTCCGTTGCAGTCGGAGTATATGAAGTTCTCCGTCAATGGAAATTCGGCGACTTGCTTAAAGAAGGCAAACTTACAAAATACAACTGGTAGGGAGTGTCCTTAATGGAAATCGAAAAGAAAACATTTTCTTTTTTATCAAAAAGAGAAAAGATAATTGTTTTAAGCGCATTTATTCTTATAGCTTTACTTACCGTTGCAGTTATTTATGAATATACGGTAATAGCAAAAACTCAAAAGCAGATAAAAAGTATGGTCGATACATCCTCATCCGTTTCTGACGACGGCAAGGTCGTCTGGGTTACGCCCGAAGCCGAACCTGTCGAAAACAATTCAAATCTTGGTGTCACGGTTGAAAGCTCATCTGATATTATCGCCGAAAGCGTTAACAGTGAGGATGAAAAAGAAGAAAACACAGATTTTTCGCCTGAAGCAGTCAAAGATTATGTATTAAACACAAACAGTAAAAAAATACATTCGCCTGATTGTGATTCCGCTAAGAAAACAAAGGATAAAAATAAAAGCTGTGTTTCCTGGAACGAGGAGGAATATCAGACAGCCTTAAACGACGGATATACCCCCTGTTCAATCTGCAACGCCGGAAGATAAAAAGAACTGTCAGTTAATCTGTAACTGACAGCTCTTTTTTTTAATTGTACATCGAGTTTGCTTTCATATAATCATAAATCATTTTGCCGTGAGTCTGTTCTTCGGACTGGATGTGACCGAGAACGTCTCTCATACCCTCATCCTTAAACTCAAATACGCTTGTGTTATAAAGCGAAGAAGCATGTTTTTCCGTCGACAAAAGATCCTTGCATAAATAGCAGTCGTTTTTCTTGTCCTCATTTTCGACAGTTCCGTAAGTCGATGAAAAAGTCGGAAGCGGCTCTTTTTTGCTGTTATCAACAAACGGAACATTCCCCTGTTCAAGCTGAGTAAGAGTGTCGAGATGTTCCTGCTCATGCTGCGCTATCATCGTGAAAAGTCCTTTTAACTGAGGATCAACCGCGCACTGAGAATGTTTACTGTATTTATCAATGCAAAGCTGTTCCTGTCCCTTTAAGTCCTTTAATAAAGAAGTTTCTTTTTGTGTTAATTGCATTTTTATCACCTCAGGAAAATTATGCCCTGATAGAATTCTTTTATTCATAAGCTGTTATCAGCAGAGCAATATCCCTGAATATCGGCGCACAATCCTTGCTTCCGCTCGAACCGTTTTCTTTTAGTATTACAACAACATATTTCGGATTGTCGGCAGGAAACATTCCAATAAACCAGGAATGATTAATCTCCTTTTCATCCGAATACCATCCGCTCTGAGCCGTTGCGGTTTTTCCGACAGCCGAAGTATTTTCGGGTTTTGCATTGATACCGCTGCCCTCTTCTACGGTCAGTTTTAACGAATCCATAATAATTTGCGCGTTATTTTCGCTTATAACTCTTCTCGAAGGATAGGGTTTAACTGCTTTAAAGGGTATTTTGTTTCTGTCCACCTGAGCTTTAACAATTAACGGCGGATTATAAATCCCCTTATTCCCGATTGCAGCATAAGCAGCCGCAAGATGAACCGGAGAGGCAAGCAGTTTCCCTTGCCCGAATGAAAAATTAGCTTTTTCCCCTGCCGAGGAGTTGATTTCGGGCAAAACTCCTTCGTCAATATACATACCGTCGGCTATTTCAAACCGTTCGTTTATTCCGAACATTTCCGCAGTATACAGTAAATCTTTAATATCAATATTTTTAGTCATATTAATAAAAAAAGTGTTACATGAAAAAGCCATTGCTTTGTTGAAATCGAGATTTCCGTGACCGTCCTTTTTGTGGCAGTAAAACACGCTGTCGCCGATTTTAATATTACCGACGCATTTATATTGCGCATTAATATCATAATTACTGTTTTCCAGAACCGAAGCGGCAATTAACGGTTTAAAAACCGACCCGACGGAATAATTCCCGAACGCTCTGTTGATCAAAGGAGAATTCTCATTATTAACCGCATCGGACAGATTGTTTCTGTCGAATGCAGGTCTTGAAACAACGGCAAGAATTTCGGAAGTTTTAACATCCATAACAACAGCAGCTCCTTTATCAAGAGAACCGTCGTCAACGCATTTTTCAGTTATTTCCTGAATAGTTTTATCCAATGTAAGAACTATTCCTCCGTCCGAAAGAAAATTGTTCTCTTTAACACACGGGACCGAGCCCATAAAACCTCCGAGCGCATTGGACGAATAAGAAATATACTGTTCTCCTCCGAACTGTTTTAAAAGCGAATTATAGCTTTTTTCAATTCCGCTTATACCTTCCGAGTCGGAATTGATATAACCTATTATATGAGAACAGAATTCCGGGTCCGAATAACGCTCAACAAATGAATACTCAAAAACATGATGATTTAATTCGTATTTTTTACCGACTGTGTTTTCGTTAACAAGTTTATTCATATTTCTGTCGTAAATACATCCTCTTGAAACGGATAAAACGACTTTTTTATTGCCGTTTACAGTTTCCGAAGCAAATGAAGAATGATTCATTTCCACAGTTAACAAACGCACAATTAACACAGATAACGAAAAAACAAAAACTGAAAAAACCGTTACCGTTCTCTTTAACATAAAAACACCTCGGTTTATTATTAACCAAGGTGTTTTAATTAATCTTTCTGTTTTCTCATCAGCGAACCGGGTAAAAATTGCCGTTCGCATTTAATTTTTAATTTTTCCATCGGGTGCGGCGCCGAAGGAACTTCCTCTCCGGAAGAATTATACATTTTTTCTATTATCAGCGTTTCGGGTTTCTTCCCCGGCTGAAGCACTTCAACCTCATCGCCGACAAGAAATTTGTTGCGTTGTTCGGCAAAGACAAAACCATTCTCGCATTTTTCGATTACGGCAACGACATCCCATTCCCTTTTATAGCCTCCGTCATAATAAATATGAGCGTCCTCGGAAGGAGAGGAATAATAAAATCCCGTGCAGTATTCTCTGTAGCTTACCTTTCTTGTTTCTTCTTTAATCCAGTCGGAAACACAGTAATCGCTGTCATTTTTATGTTCAAAATACTCGTCTATTCCGGCTCGGTATGCGTTTGTGATAACGGCGGCATAATACGCAGACTTTGCCCTGCCCTCTATTTTAAAGCTGTCAACGCCGGCACAGACCAGATCCGGAATATGCTCAATCATACACATATCCTGCGAATTAAGAATATAAGTTCCGTTTTCGCTGTCAGAAATCGGAAGATACATTCCTTCTCGGGTTTTTTCCATTAAAGCATATTCCCAGCGGCACGGCTGGGCACATTCGCCACGATTGGCGTCTCTTCCCGTAAGATAGTTTGACAAAAGACATCTGCCGGAAAAAGAAACGCACATTGCGCCGTGAACAAACGCCTCAATCTCAAGCTCTTTAGGTGCTTTCTGCGATATTTCGGCAATCTCTTCAAGCGAAAGCTCTCTTGCAAGAACCACTCTCGACGCTCCGAGATCGTAAAAAGTCTGAGCAGTCCGGTAATTAACTATTCCGGCCTGCGTAGAAATGTGAACGGGCATATCGGGAATTGTTTTTTTACACAAATCCAGAACGCCGAAATCGGCGACAATCAAAGCATCTACGCCGATTTCATTCCATTTTTCAAGATACCCGGGGAGCTTGATTATCTCGTTATTTCTCGGCAGCGTATTACAGGTAAGATAAACCTTTACGCCCTTTTGGTGACAAAGATTAACCGCATTTTCAAGCTCCGAAAAGTCGAAGTTTCCGACTGAAGCCCTCATTGAAAACAGGTCCGAACCGAGATATACCGCGTCCGCGCCGTAAAGAAGCGCCGCGTCAAGTCTTTCCCTGTCGCCCGCGGGAGAAAGCAATTCGGGTTTAATCATTTCAGTTTTGCTTAGCACTCTTATTTACCTCATTGATAGTAAGAAGATTGTTGTTGTGACCCGACTCGTTCTCAGCAAGATAAATCTTGTTATTGTCATCGTGAGCAAAGAAATAATAATTCGTGTCAGTGGGATTAAGCGCTGCGTTAATAGCGTCGCCTCCCGGATTGCAGATAGCTCCTATCGGTAAACCGATACAGTCATTTGTGTTATATCTGGAATTCAGAGCCGAAACGAGCGACCTGTCAGTAGTGTATTTCTTGATATAATTCTCGACGTAATAATAAGTGCAGTCGCATTTAAGCGTCGGATAAAGAGCGCTGTAATTAAGTCTGTTATGAATAACGGAGGATACATCGGGCATCTGATCTGCGCCGTATGCCTCCTTCTGAATAATGGAAGCAAGCGTCAGAACCTCATCCATAGACATATTCAGCTCATTTGCTCTTGCCTGCATTTCATCCGTCCATTTTTCCTTGAAGTTATCAAGGAATTTGCGTATAACATTAGCCGGATTCTCACCGACATAGAAATCATACGTGTCGGGATACAGGTAACCTTCAAGATAATGATATCTTTTATCTTTGTCTTCAATCGACTGAAGGAATGGATACTCGGATGAGAAATCGACATCTTTCATTGTCTGCTTGAAAAGCTGTGACGAACAGACTTCGTATTTTTCAAGTTTTTCCATTATCTGGTCGACGTTATAGCCTTCGGGGAAAACAAGACGAACCGTTTCACCCGTCGTCTGCGCAGATTTGAAATGGACAAGCATTCCTTCAAGTCCCATCGACTGCGTAATATAATAAATACCCGGAATATAGTTATCGTTTCTGAAGCCCTGCATTTCGGCAATTATATTACAGAACCACGCATTCTTGATAAGTCCCTTATCCTTCAGTATATCAATAACGCTCTCAGTAGTTGCGTTATTCGGAATGGTAACAGTATAAATTGTTTCAGAATCCCTGTTGATAGCAAGAACGTCGTTGATACAGCTTATTGCAAGAAGGGAAATACAAACGGCAAAAGCAATGCTTAAAACGACGGCAAGTAACTTGCGTTTACGGTATTTCTTCTTTAATGCCTTAATCGGAGTCAACTGTTTTTTGTTTTTCTTATTTTTCTTCGACATACTGATATCCTGAGGCATTTCGTCTTCTTCAAGCGGTTTGATTTCTTCTTTTTTAATTACCGGTTTCTTTTCGGGCTTACTCTTTTTAACAACGGGAGTCCCGGATTTAACAGGTTCAATCGGTTTAACCGGCTTAAAAGCAACCGTCGGAGAAGAATCCAGACCTGTGTCGTCGGAACTTAAAACGTTTGAGTCAGACCTGTTCTGAATCCAAATGGGGTCGACTTTGCTTATTGTAGGTCTCGGCTGTTTTATCTGCTGAGGCTTGTCCTTGCCAAGTTTACGCTTTAATCTTATTCCTGCAGCCTTAACTACCATTGAAGGAGTTATCTTTTCTTCAGTCCTGATGTCTGCGTTTTCGGATTTGTCGGTAGCTACGTTTATCGGAATAGGATTTATCTTTTTTCTGGCTTTGTCTTTAATGCTTTCCTTTTTTTCAGCCTTTACGGACTCGTCATCATTCTTTTTCAGAGGAGTATGGTTGGCAAAATAAATCTCCCCGTTATACGCGGGAATATACCCCTCTTCATCATCAACAAACTTCTTGTTTCTGTCGATATTCACGCTGAAATTACCTTTGCGTGAAGAAGCGGAATGAGAGTTATCTGATTTATTCTGATTGCCGACATTTTTAACTTCTTTATCAAGATTCCTGTCAAAATCCTTAAGAAAATCGTCGATGTTGAAGTCATTCGGATTATTCATGGCAATCCCTCCTCAATAATCAGTCTGCAATAACCCGATTAACGGGTTTATCATAAAAATCAACAGGTAGTTTTTCCTCAATAAAACATGAGTAACAAATACCGATTGAGTAAATGTTGTTTTCTGTAAGAAACCTGTCATAAAAGCCTTTTCCGTAGCCTATTCTGTTACCGGAATAATCAAAAGCAAGTCCGGGCACTATGCAAACCGCGTCTTCAAAAGAATTGATTTCGGAACAGTACGGCTTTGGCTCAAGCAGATTAAACGAACCTTTTTCAAGGTCTTTAAGAGAATCAATTATATAAAAAACCATTTTGTTGCTGTTATCAACGCATCTCGGAACAGCGACGGTTTTTGAATTATTAAAACAGTATTCGATAATCCTTAAAGTATCAACTTCAATTTCAGTCGAAACATACGTCAGAACAGTTTTTGATTTTATAAACCCCTTATCGGAAATTATTTTATTAAAAATAGCTTCATCAAAAGCGTCCTTTTTTTCGGAAAATCTTTTTCTTCTGTTTATCAGTTCTGCTCTGATTTCTTCTTTTTTCAAAGCGTTCGTCATTTGCACTGAATCGATTTTTTTATATTCTGCGCCAATGTTTCGTCCCTGAGAGAGCTGACAATTTCAAGAGCGAAATCAACCGCAACACCCATACCCTTTCCGGTTATGATATTGCCGTCTTTTTCAACCGAAGAACCTGTATATTCCGCCTTGTCAAGGTATTTTTCAAATCCCGGGAAACAGGTTGCTTTTTTATTTTTAAGAAGACCTTTTTTACCGAGAATCGAAGGAGCGGCGCAAATTGCGCAAATAAGAATATTCTTTTTAACCGCATAATCGATAAATTTATTAACCGTTGCGTTCTGCTCAAGATTAACTGTTCCGGGCATCCCGCCGGGAAGTACAATTGCTTCAATATCGTCAAATAAACCGACTCTTGAATCAAGCTCATCGCATTTAACCGGAATCGACTGAGAGCTATTTATTATTTCACGGCCGACACCGACTGTAACCGTTTCAATTTCGGCTCTGCGAAGAATATCAACGCAGGCAAGAGCTTCAACAGTTTCAAATCCGTCTGCAAGAAAAACATAAACCATAAAAAAATACCACCAAATCAAATATAATTCTTTATAATCGAAAAAACTTCGTCATTAATGTCCTCAATGCTTCTCGGGCTGTCGCCGTCTGCGCAATGAACAACGAACCATCCGAGTTTTTCGGAGGCATACATTGCCGACTCATGACAGGCTTTCAGATAACCGACATCAGCCTCGTGAACATCTTTTCTTGATTCCTCGCCGTTATATCTGCCGGTCATAAGAGTCTGAGAAACCTCAACGGGCATATCAAGGAAGATAACAACATCAGGTTTGGGAACGGCAACTTTGTTGTATTCAATATCCTCAAGCCAGGAAAGATACTCGTCCCATTTATCCTTTTCAAGTTTAACCATCTGATGGACTGCGTTTGAAGTAGCGTATCTGTCGGCAAGAATGACGGCGCCGTTAAGATAATCTTCTTTCCAGACGTTCGTATAATTTGCAAATCTGTCGACGGTATAAAAAAGACTTGCGGCATAAGTATTTACCGCTTTCGGGTCAGAGCCGAAACAACCGCCGAGATACATTTTTACGAGCGCACTCGAATCGCTGTCATAATCCGGAAGTTTAATCTGTTTAACAACGCTTCCGCTTTGAATTATGCGTTCTTTTATCAGCTCAGTCTGGGTAGATTTACCGCTTCCGTCCAAGCCCTCAATAACAATTAATTTGCCGTTCATACATACTCACCCATTCTTTTGTCATTATATTATACCAAATGTTTACATATTTTTCAATCAAAATGTAATAAAAATATTATATATAATTATTGACATAATATCTATTATGAAAACAGCGTAAAAAAATATTGACTTTCGCATATTGTTATGCTACAATATCTCCCGTTGAAGTTAATCTGCGGGTGTAGTTCAATGGCTAGAATCCCAGCCTTCCAAGCTGGTCGTGTGGGTTCGATTCCCATCACCCGCTCCATAAAAAGCAGTTCATTCGGTTGAACTGTTTTTTTGTTTTTTATTTAATTCCAATGGGAATCGAATCCACAATAGTCCATCTTTTGCGAAATGGAATGAGCAAAAGGGACATATAAATGCGAAGATTTGCGAAGCAAATAACCGTAAGCGAAGCGTCGGTTTCCCATCACCCGCTCCATAAAAAGCAGTTCATTCGGTTGAACTGTTTTTTTATTCTTTTATTTAATTTCAATGGGAATCGAACCCACAATAGTCCATCTTTTGCGAAATGGAATGAGCAAAAGGGACATATAAATGCGAAGATTTGCCATGCAAATAACCGTAAGCGAAGCGTCGGTTTCCCATCACCCGCTCCATAAAAAGCAGTTCATTCGGTTGAACTGTTTTTTTCATTCAATTTCAACGGGAATCGAACCCACAATAGTTTAAAAAAGATTTTTATTTGACATTATTCACCATATAAACTATAATGGCTTTAAGGAGGAATTAAAATGAAAAAGAATTTATTAAGCTTACTCGCATTATTAATGGCGCTTACACTTTTATTCACTGCCTGTTCGGGCAGCAGCTCTTCAAAGAAGACTAAAAAGAAAGCCAGCAAGCTTCTTAATGATGTCGATGACAAATTCTCTTTTGAAGAAGATGACGACGATTCCGAAGAGAACAAAACCGAGGCTCCGACTGCTACAGCAGCTCCTGCAGAATCATACGCAGACGGCTATAACGCTGATAAAGGCGTTTATGTTGTAAACGGCGTTGTTGTTCCGATTCCGTCAGGATATATCGACAAGCAGGAATCCGGCGCAGTTACACGCTTCATTTATTCTTCGGGCGGTTCAAACATCGGCATTAATCCTATTAATGCAAGCAGAGCCGATTTTGACTCTATTAATGAAGATGTTCTTGTTCAGGCATACGAACAGAACGCAAATATATCCAACGTCACGGTAGATGATTATGACACCGACGTTATAGACGGTATGGACGTTAAATTCGCATCGATAACCGCTGATGATGTAGTTGCGTTTGATGTTTATATTTATAACGGAAGCAATGTATTAAACATTTGCTATAACATGACTGACGATATCACTGAAAGCACGAAAGACGCATTTGTCGATTCGGTAAAGGGAATCAGATCCGCCGGTTAATTACACTTAAATTTAAAAGGCATCTTCATTTTTGAAGATGCCTTTTTTTATTCGGTTTTAAGATTTATTTCGCCCTCGTTCACATCAAGAGTAACAGTCGAAAGCGGTTTATCGCAGTTTTCTACAAGGAAAGTCGAAAGCTTGTCTTCAACGTTTCGTCTTATTACGTTTCTCAAATCTCTTGCTCCGCGGATGTTACCGTCCATTTTTGAAACAAGCGCCTTGGCAACGTTGTCACCGATTTCAAGCTTAATTCCTTTATCCCTTAATGCGTCACCGAGTTCGTTAAGCATTAGCATTGCAATCTGTTCGTAGTTTTCATCGGTAAGCTCGTTGAAAACGACAATCTCGTCAACTCTTCCTACAAACTCCGGTCTTAAGAACTCATTTAACGCTTTTATTGATTTTTCAACGTTAACCTGAGCTTTATCCTTGGCAAAGCCGAGCGCGTTTTCTTTACGTTCACTGCCGGCATTGGAGGTCATAATGATGACAGTGTTTGAAAAGTCAACGGTTCTGCCGTGCGCGTCGCTTGTTTTACCTTCGTCAAGAATCTGCAAAAGGATGTTCATAACGTCGGGATGAGCCTTTTCAATTTCATCAAAAAGAATAATTGAATACGGTTTTCTTCTAACCTTTTCGGTAAGCTGTCCGGCTTCATCATAACCTACATATCCCGGAGGCGAACCGATTATTCTTGAAACGCTGTGTTTTTCCATAAATTCGGACATATCAAGTCTTATAAGCGTTTCGGGAGTGTCAAAAAGCTCCATTGAAAGCCTTTTTACAAGCTCCGTTTTACCGACTCCTGTAGGTCCGACAAATATAAACGAAGCAGGCTTTCTCTGCGCCGAAATCTGGACGCGGCTTCTCTTGATTGCTGCGGAAACAAGCTCCACTGCCCTGTCCTGACCTACAACCTTGGCTTTTAATCTGTCTTCAAGACCTACAAGGCTTTTAAGGTCGCCGTCAAGAACTTTCGACATCGGAATACCCGTAAGAAGGTTTATTACCGTTGCAAGGTCATTTTCCGTAACCGCATTATCAGCCGCTTTTTCTTTTAATCCTTCGGTAAGAGCGTCCAGAGACATAAGCTCACTCTTAATCTTTGAAATCGCTTCATAGTCGATATTCTCAACGTCCTGCTCGAGCTCTTCAAGTTCGCTTCTTAATTCGTCAACTTTCTGAATATGAAGCTCATAATCACTGATAGCTTTATTGCGAAGATTTGCGCAGGTGCAGGCTTCGTCAAGCAAGTCAATCGCTTTATCGGGAAGGAACCTGTCGTTAATATATCTTTCGGATAAAGTTACGGCTTTATAGACAAGATTATCGCTGATTGAAACCTTATGATAGTCTTCATAGTATTTTTTAATACCAAGAAGCATTTTATAGGTTTCGGATATTGAAGGCTCCTCAACCTTAACGGGCTGAAAACGTCTTTCAAGCGCAGCGTCTTTTTCAATGTGTTTTCGGTATTCGTTAAAAGTAGTAGCTCCGATAACCTGAATTTCGCCTCTTGAAAGAGCCGGCTTCAGTATATTGGCTGCGTTCATGCTTCCTTCTGCATCGCCGGTTCCGACAAGATTGTGAACCTCGTCAATAAACAGAATTATATTGCCCGCTTCCTTAACCTCGTCCACAAGCGATTTAATTCTGCTTTCGAACTGACCTCTGAACTGAGTTCCGGCTACAAGCGCGGTAAGGTCAAGAAGCTGAATCTCTTTATCGGCAAGCTTTGCGGGAACATCGCCCGAAGCAATTTTGAGCGCGAGCCCCTCAGCAATAGCCGTTTTGCCTACTCCGGGTTCACCGATAAGACACGGGTTATTCTTAGTACGTCTGCAAAGAATCTGGACGGTACGCTTAATCTCTTCGTCTCTGCCGATAATACGGTCGAGCTTTCCTTCACGGGCGTTTCTTGTCAGATCCGTGCAGTACAGACCGATGGATTTTCTTTTCTTATCGGTCTTAACCTTTTTACCTTTATCTTTTTTGTTTTTTCCGTTGGACGCATCGTCCTTTTCATTCGGATTTTCCGCTCCCGAAAACATTTCCTGCATATTCTGCATAAACGGAAACGTTCCCGCTCCGCCGGGCTGAAACATTTCGTCCATATCCCCGTTCTCATAAAGCTCTTCTATCTGCTCGGAAACGCTTTCCATATCTTCTTCGGAGATACCCATGCTTTCCATAATCTGTTTAACGGGTCCGATATTCAATTCCATCGCACATTTAACACAAAGTCCCTCGTTAACGGTCTTTTCTCCTTCGACCTTCGTAATAAAAAATACTGCGGGGTATTTTTTACACCTTGTGCAAATCATTTGTTTCATAGTTTAATTATCCTTTTTTTCTTTTTTGCTGAAGCGTTCCTGAACCTGCCTGTGAGTTTCGGGCATATAGCTGCAGAAAGCCGTTACGGTAAGTATTGCCGAAATAACCACAAGAGATACCGTGAGCCATTCGGGCATTACCAGATTAGTATAACCGAGTTTTACCGTAAGTCCGATTTCGGGTCCGCATGCAATAATAATTATCATTATCGCGTAAAACGCAAACGTGGCAACTTTTCCGTATATTTCGGCAGCGCCGGGTCTGATGCCGAAAATAAGCATAAGCAAACCGCCGACAACCATAATTCCCTCTTTGACAAGGAACACAAGGAAAACCCAGCCGAAAGCCCTTATAACGTCGCTGTGCGCACCGCGGAATTCAATAAAGAGCAAAACCGCGATTGTAATCTGAGTCAGTTTATCGGCAACCGGATCGAGTATTTTGCCCAGATTACTGACCTGATTGAATTTCCTTGCAATCTTACCGTCAAAGAAATCGGAAAGTCCGGAAAGCGCAAGAATAATCAACGCAATTACAATTTCGTCCTTTATGTAAAAATAAGCAAAAAACGGAATAAGAACAATTCTTATAAATGAGATTAAATTCGGAATTGTCCAGCACCCTTTAAATAAATCTTTCATTTTATATCACCTTCAGAATATGTTTTTCAACGCTTCGATTGAAGGGTTATTTTCAATCATAAAATTAAACGTTTTTGAGTCCGCAAGCATTTTTGCAAAGCCGCTTGCGCTTTCGGCAGACGCAGGATCGTTATTGGAATAATAAATAAGCTGAAGAGCCGCGCAAAGAACGTAGACTACAACCACACCCTTGAATATTCCGAATACGCCTCCGAAAAACTTGTCGACGGTAAAACCTTCTTTTTCCGTAATCTTTGAAATCATACCGGCAAAAAGCCTTAAAACGAATATAAGAATTGCGGAAAGAACGATAAAGCTGATTGACCTGACAGCAGGCAGGACAACGGGTTCGACAACATTTTCCATAACTACGTCCAGAGCCTGAACATTATCAAATTTTTTCGCTTTGATTTTTGAAATTATATCGTGTTCGTTAACGCCCGTTCCCTTCGCAAGATCTTTCGCAAAATCCGGTATGTTGTCATAAACAACCTGCGCCGCCTCGTCTACGGTAACTTTACCCTCGAAGTTAATTTCGTTAATTGCGTTTTCAACACGTCTTTCAATTCCGCCCCTGATAAATGCGTTATAAAACATATTTGCAAACGGCGTAGCAATTAACGAAGCAATTACCACGGCAAGAATAAACGCAATAACCTCCATAACGGTCCTTGAAAGTCCGCGTCTGTAAGCGAGAATGGCAAAAACAATGATAATAGCAATAAATACAATATCAATTACCGACATTTTAATAACCTCCATATAATAAAGAATTAATAATAAACCGTGTGAAACATCAGTTCTGCTTTTTTATCACCTCTTTATCGGATTCTGTTACGGTATTAACGGCGCCCCTCTCATCAGATACGCCTCTTACCGTATATCTGTCTATATATTTAGAAAACTCCACATATACGTCCGAGCCTGAAACAAGGCACGAAACAGCGTCGCTTTCAATTGTTTTTTCACCTGTTTTATTTCCGTATATATCGTAGCAGTATAAAACCGAGTCGGATAACACGGCTATATGTTTGCCGTCACAGGAAATCGAACTTACCGGATAATCAATATCAATTTCGGCAAGAAGCTTTCCCGATTTGTTGTAAACGTTAAGTATGCTCGAATATGCGCTCGAATATCTGGAAAGAAGAAGAGCAGTGTAATTATTCTGACTTACGCAGAAACGCGAAACAGTATTCAGTGAAACATCGATGTCGGTTGTTTTTCCGTCCTCGTCGATGAATTTTACGCAATTATCGCAAAAAACCACAAAACTCTTTCCGTTAAGAATTTCCGCTCCGACAACTGCAGAACCCGGAAGCTCAACGCTCTGTAAGGTTTCGCCTTTTTTGATATCGAAAAGATAAACGTCGCTTCTTACGTCGCCGCTTTCTGCGCCGATAACTCCGGCAAGAACATACCTTCCGTTATCGGAGATATCTGCCGATACAATCTCCTGCTTTGAGCAAACCCAGGTAAAAAGGTTCTTTTGCTTATTGTTGTAAACGCAAAGCATTGATGAACCCTTGTCGCTTTTTGAAGCGATTGCAACAGAACCGTTTGAAGCAATATCGCCCGTAAGAAGGTCGAAATCATATTCAGCTTCGTAGAGCAATTTTGTTGATGTCTGAACCTTGAATTTTCTGTCTCCGCAGTCGATTACAAGCGCCTTTCCGTCGGAAACAAAAAGCAAAGGAGCAGAATAATTATGCTGCAAATCGCTGATTTCATCCGCCGTCGGGTCAATAACCTTTACACCCGTGTCATAAAGAATAAACATATCACTGTCCGACATACGGATATTATCAATTTCCTCCGAAGGTAAGGGATACGGGAAAGACTCGGTACCGAAAATACGGGTAAAAAGAGTATTCAGACCTCTTCCCAGCCCGAGAGGCGAAAAATGCGCTATCCGGTAGGAAGCAACGGAAAGAATAATAAGAAGAACGATAACAATACAGACTACTTTAATAATCCTTTTATTAAACGCCTTTTTTATCGGTATTCTTTTAAAACCCGATTTGATTTTATTCAGATTGAGTTTGCTTTTTTTGCTTTTTCGAGCCATTATTTCACCAACTTTAATAAATAACCCTGTTAAGATACAACCCGCAGGCGGGAGCTGTGACTCCCGCATTATTACGGTTTTTTGAAAGAATTATCTTTTCAATCGAGTCTTTTTCAATCTTCCCCTGCGAGATATCAAGAAGAGTTCCGACCATAATTCTAACCATATTGTAAAGAAATCCGTTTGCGCTAAATGTTATTTCAATCATATCGCCGTTTCGCTTAACTCCGGCGGATTTAACGTTTCTCACGGTTGATTCAACCGAATATCCCGAACTGCAGAATGAAATGAAGTCATATTCACCGACAAACTGCTTTGACTGACTGTCCAGAAATGTTTCGTCAATCGCATACGGAAAATGGAAAGCCCTGTTCACAAGGAACGGATTTCTGTATTTTCCGTTATAAACAAGGTATTTATATTCCTTTTCAACGCAGTTATATCTCGCATGAAATTCGTACGGAACCTCAACGCAGTCAATTACGCTTATATCCTCAGGAAGCATGGCATTAAACGGGAAATGAGCTTTTCACATGGCAAAAGGCTTTCCGTGCGCATATTAAAACAATACTCGTTTGCATGAACGCCCGAATCTGTACGGCTGCAACCGATTATATTCTCACGCTTATTGATAATTCTTTCAATTGCGTCCTGTACGGTCTGCTGCACGGTGACGGCATTATCCTGCACCTGCCAGCCGTGATAGGCGGAACCGTTAAATTGAATTGTGAAAAGCAGGTTTCTCATTAAATCACCGAACCGAAATAAATGTTGATTAATACAATACCGGCAATAACCGCACCGAGAAAGATTATGCTCAAAGCGTCGATTAAGCCCGCTTTCATTTCGCGGAGTCTTGTTCTGCCTTCTCCGCCCCTGTAACAACGGCATTCCATGGAAAACGACAGTTCATAGGCACGCCTGAAAGAATTGACGAATAAAGGAACAATTACGGTCATTAAGGCTTTTGACCTTTTAATCAGACCGCCTTCGTCAAAAACCGCGCCTCTCGCCTTCTGGGCCGACATAATTTTATCAATTTCTTCAATAAGAATGGGAATAAACCTGAGCGCTATTGTCATCATCATGGCAAGAACGTGAACGTCGATTTTCAGCTTATTAAGGGGTGAAAACAACCGTTCGATAGCGTCGGTCAGCATTGTCGGTGAACACGTATACGTCAACATCGAGCCTGTAACAATAAGCATTATTATACGAATTGACGTAAACGCCGCCATCATAAGACCTTTTGAATAAACATGAATAAATCTCCATTCAAAAAGCATCTGACCGTCTCTGTTGTAAACAATCTGTAAAAGAGAAGTAACTGCGACTATCAGTATAATCGCTTTCAGGCTCTTAAGTATCGTTTTAAACGAAACTCCTGAAATAATTATTCCGAATACAAGAACAGCAAAAACAAGACCGAGAGAAATGAAATTCTTACAGACAAAAATTGCAACAATAAACGCAAATGTAAGAATTATTTTAACCCTTGCGTCAATTCGGTGAACAAGCGAATTTCCCGGGAAATACTGTCCGATTGTGATTTCTTTAATCATTTGTCATCCTCCTTTTTTTAAGAAGTCCGACAATTTCGTTTTTCGCTTCTTCGACAGAGAAAATATCAGTCCTTACCGGTATTCCCCTTTCTTTAAGTGAAAGCATTACGCGTGTAATCTGGGGAACGCCGAGTCCGAGCGAAAAAAGCTTGGACGAGTCGGAAAAAACATTTTTCACCGTATCGAACAGTTCGATTTTACCTTTGTTCATAACAAGAACTCTGTCACAGATTTCGGCAACCTCATCCATACTGTGTGAAACCATTATAACGGTTTTACCCGTATCTTTACGGTAATTACAAATCATTTCGATTATTCTGTCTCTGCCCTTGGGGTCAAGACCCGCAGTAGGTTCGTCAAGAATAAGCACTTCCGGCTCCAGCGCAATAACACCGGCTATTGCAGCTCTTCTTTTCATTCCTCCCGAAAGCTCGAACGGAGACTTTTCAAAACGGGATTCATCAAATCCGACAAAGGCGGCGGCTCTTTTTACCCTTTCGTCGATTTCCTTTTCGCTAAGTCCCATATTCCGAGGTCCGAAAGCAATATCTCTGTAAACCGTGCTTTCAAAGAGCTGATATTCGGGATACTGGAAACAAAGACCGACCTTGAATCTTGCCTGTCTGGTTGCCTTTTTATTCTCCCAGATATCTTTTCCGTCAACCTTTACCGTACCGCTGAATGGCTTGAAAAGACCGTTGAGATGCTGAACAAGTGTACTCTTTCCGCTGCCGGTATGACCGATAATGCCAATCATTTCGCCTTTATTAATGCAAAACGAAACGCCGTCAAGAGCCTTTTTCTCAAAGGGTGTGCCGATTCCGTAAATGTATGTTAAATTGTCAATTTCAATTATTGGTGCGCCGTTAACTGACATTGAACCATCCTTATTGCTGTTTAATCAATTTTTCAATACTTTCGACAAATTCGTCGATTGATAACGAATTATCGGGAATGACAATTCCCTCTTTTTTAAGTTCGTTTGCAAGCTCCGCCGTCTGAGGAACATCAAGACCTATTTCTTTAATTCTTTTTGCGTGAGAGAAAACTTCCTTCGGAGAGGCGTCGAAAACAATCCTCGCCTTATCCATTACTATAATTCTGTCCGCTTCGACAGCTTCTTCCATAAAGTGAGTAATAAAAATTACGGCAATCCCAAGCTCTTTGTTAAACTTTTTAACCGTATTCATGACTTCGCTTCTTCCGACAGGATCAAGCATTGCAGTAGGTTCGTCGAGGACTATGCAATCGGGTCTCATTGCAAGGATACCCGCAATCGCCACACGCTGTTTCTGCCCTCCGGAAAGCTTATGAGTTTCATGATTGAGATAATCGTACATTCCCACAGCTTTAAGCGAATCGTCAACGCGTTTTCGGATTTCTTCCCTGGGCAAGCCGAGATTTTCCGGACCGAAAGCAACATCCTCCTCGACAATGGAAGCAACAATCTGATTATCGGGATTCTGGAAAACAACGCCGACTTTCTGACGGATATCGTAGGTTTTATCCTCATCGGAAGTATCCATCCCGCAAACCGTAACCGTACCCTTTGTCGGAACAAGAATGGAATTGGTCAGCTTCGCAAGAGTACTCTTTCCGCATCCGTTATGACCGAGAACGGCAACCATTTCGCCCTCCCTGACTTCAAAGCTCACATCTTCGACGGCAAAATCGTTAACCTTGTTTTCGTCATCGGATTCATACCTGAAAGAAACATTATCAAATTTTAATGAAAACATTTTATCCATTAAAAATCTCCGTAGTTTATTTTTCCCATATTGCGGAAGAACCGCAGGGAAGAACAAGTCCGCTGTCCCTTGCCCGAAGCCCGATTTCGTCGCTTGAAACAGTTCCTGCGTATTTTTTCATGACAGTTGAACCGAGTATATACTCCATAACAGCCGGAGATAATCCGGTGGTATATGAATTTATAAGGAACATAATCGGATTGTCGCTCAGAACCTGAACGCACAGTTCAACAAGCTGATAAATCTCGTTTTCAACCTTCCAGACTTCGCCGTTCGGTCCTCTTCCGTAAGAAGGAGGGTCCATAATAATTATGTCGTATTTATTCGAGCGTCTGATTTCACGCTGAACAAATTTTACACAGTCGTCAACAATCCATCTGACGGGTCTGTCGGCAACCGAAGAAGCTGCTGCATTCTCCTTTGCCCACTGCACCATACCCTTTGAAGCGTCGACGTGAACAACTGACGCGCCTGCTTTTAAAGCGCTTACAGTCGCAGCTCCCGTATACGCAAAAAGATTAAGAACTTTTACCGGTCTGCCGCATTTTTCAATAAGCTTTCGCGTATAATCCCAGTTCACGGCCTGTTCGGGAAAGATGCCCGTATGTTTAAAGCCCATGTTCTTGACGTTAAAAGTCAGGTCTTTATATCTGATAAGCCAGCTTTCAGGGAGCTTTTTATTAAATTCCCAGTGTCCGCCGCCCGTTTTTGAGCGGTGATAAACTGCGTCGGCGTTATACCACAGACGGTTTTTCTTAGGGGTATTCCAGATTACCTGAGGGTCGGGACGAACCATGGTAAAGCCGCCCCAGTTTTCAAGCCTGTCGCCTGCACAGCAGTCAAGAAGAACATAGTCCTCCCAGTTATCGGCAACTCGCATTACACTAACCTTTCTTCGACTACCTTGGCGATACACTCGGCAAGGTATTTTATTTTCTCGTAATCTTTACCTTCAAGCATAACTCTTACAAGCGGTTCGGTACCCGAAACCCTGACGAGTACTCTTCCGTCGTTTCCGAGTTCGTCGCTGGCTTCTTTAATTGCAAGCTGAACTTCCTCGTCCTTTTCAAGTCTTGTTTTTCCGAAATTCGAAACCCGTACGTTAACAAGCACCTGCGGAAAAACTGTCATTTCCTTTGAAAGCTCGGAAACCTTTTTGCCGGTTTTTTTCAGTACGTTGAGAACCTGTATTGCAGACATCTGTCCGTCGCCCGTTGTGGCGTGATCAAGGAAAATAATATGTCCCGACTGTTCGCCGCCGATTGAATAATCGTTTGCTATCATATTTTCAAGCACATATCTGTCGCCGACCTTGGTTTTTTCACATTTGATTCCGTTATTATCGCAGAACTCAAAAAAGCCCATATTGCTCATAACCGTAACAACAGCCGTGTTGTTTTTAAGCTTGCCTTCGCTCTTCATGAATTTAGCGCAAAGAGCTATTATTCTGTCGCCGTCAACAATTTCGCCGTTTTCATCCACAAGAAGCATTCTGTCGGCGTCGCCGTCAAATGCAAAACCTATGTCGCACTTATTTTCAACAACGAACTTCTGAAGCTGTTCCATGTGGGTTGAACCGCATTTATCGTTAATATTAACCCCGTCGGGTTTGTCGTTAATGATAAAGCACTTTGCTCCGAGCCTTGTAAAGAGCGCTTTGGCAGTAACCGACGCAGAACCGTTGGCGCAGTCAATGGCAATTTTCATTCCTTTGAAATCGCCGTCGGATGTCATTGCAAGATGGAAAATATAGTCGTCGACAGCACTGTCCGAGAAGGAAATCCTTCCGACATCCCCGCCGAGCATTACGGGAGGAACCCTTGTTTCGTCAAGAATGATTTCTTCAATTTCGTTTTCAAGCTCGTCCGGAAGCTTGTAGCCGTTATACTGGAATATTTTAATTCCGTTGTATTCGCACGGGTTGTGCGAAGCGGAAATCATTACTCCTGCGTCATAATCATATTCCCTGACAAGAAATGCGACTCCGGGAGTCGGAATTTCGCCGAGAATAAGCACGTCAGCTCCTACCGAGCAAAGACCTGCCGAAATAGCAGCGGCAAGCATGTGCGACGAAGCTCTTGTATCCATTCCTATAAGAACTTTCGGTCTTTCCGAAACATTTTCGGTTAATACCATTGCGGCGGCTCTGCCGATTTTCATGGCAAGTTCACAGGTAAGCTCGCTGTTTGCGACTCCCCTTGCGCCGTCTGTACCAAATAATCTACCCATTTTTAATTCTCCTAAATAGTAAGTGTTTGCTGACCCGGCATTTCCATATTCATATGCTTATATCCCAGCGGAGTAACAATACGTCCTCTCGGAGTTTTTGCTATAAAGCCGAGCTGAAGAAGATAAGGCTCATATACGTCCTCTATTGTAACGGATTCCTCGCCTATGGTTGCGGCGATGGTTTCAAGCCCGACAGGCCCTCCGTTATAATTCTTAATCATCGTCATAAGCAGCTGTCTGTCAATATTGTCAAGACCGAGCTTATCAATTTCCATTCTCGCAAGAGCAACTTTTGCGTTTTCTTCGGTTACAACTCCGTCGCCCATAACTTCCGCAAAGTCTCTGGCTCTCTTCAAAAGTCTGTTGGCGATTCTCGGAGTGCCTCTTGAACGTGAAGCAATTTCATCTGCGCCTTTTTTGTCCATGGAGATATCAAGAATACCTGCGCTTCGCTGAACAATGTGGCTGAGCTGTTCGGAAGTGTAAAGCTCAAGTCTGAGAATTACGCCGAACCTGTCACGCAAAGGAGCCGAAAGCTGGCCGGCGCGGGTTGTGGCGCCGACAAGCGTGAAATGAGGCAAATCGAGCCTGATGGATCTTGCAGACGGTCCCTTTCCGATAATAATATCAAGAGCAAAATCTTCCATGGCGGGATAAAGAACCTCTTCGACCGCGCGCGAAAGACGGTGTATTTCGTCGATAAACAGGACATCTCCGTCGTTAAGGTTAGTAAGCAGCGCCGCAAGATCACCCGGTTTTTCAATCGCAGGTCCGGAAGTAACACGGATCTGAACGCCCATTTCGTTAGCTATAATGCCCGCAAGCGTCGTTTTACCCAGTCCGGGAGGTCCGTACAAAAGAACATGGTCAAGATTCTCGTTTCGCTTTTTTGCAGCTTCTATATATACTTTAAGATTTTCTTTGGCTTTATCCTGACCGATATATTCGCCGAGAGTTTTAGGTCTTAACGATATTTCGGTTTCACTGTCAGCACTGTTAAAATCAGGAGAAACAATTCTTTCGTTATTGTCAAATTCCATTGGTCACACCTGCTTTGAAAGTAATTTTAACGCTTCCTTTATCATCTGTTCAACCGATAATGATTTATCGACCCTGCTGACTGCGGAAGCGGCTTCCGTCTGGGAATATCCGAGCATCGCAAGCGCGGAAATAGCCTCCGCGGAATTACCGCCGGAGGATGCCTTCGCAACTTCAACCGAAGAAGAATCGAAAAGCTCCGTAAGGTCGCCTGCGGCAAGCTTGTCTTTAAGCTCCATAATAATTCTCTGAGCTTTTTTCAGACCGACTCCCGGCGCTGAAGCAATTGCCTTTGCGTCGCCGGAAGCTATAGCCATGCTTAATTCATCAGCGTTAAGAACGGAAAGAACAGCAAGAGCCATTTTAGGACCGATACCCGAAATACTTATAAGCAGTCTGAAACATTCGAGTTCACGCTGAGTGGAAAAACCGAAAAGGTCAAGGGCGTCCTCTCTAACGTTAAGATGTGTGAAAAGCGTAATCTCTTCGCCTGTTTTTGCAACTTGCTTAAGAGTCGTCATGCTTGTAAGACACATGAAAGCGACTCCGCCGCAGCTTACTGCAACTGACTGATTGTCAAAATGAACTACCGTACCGGTAAGTGAATAAAACATAATTAATTCCTCATTTATTTAATAATGACATCAAAGAACCGCTTGAATGAGCGTGACAGATTGCCATTGCAAGAGCGTCCGCCGTATCATCCGGTTTAGGAACTTTTTCAAGATTAAGAATGACTCTTGTCATTTCCTGAACCTGCTTTTTCTCAGCTCTTCCGTAACCGACAACGCTCTGCTTAACCTGAAGGGGCGTATATTCAAAAGCCTTTACGCCGTGATTCTCGGCCGAAAGCATTATAACTCCCCTTGCCTGGGCAACATCAATAACTGTTTTGGCATTGGTGTTATAAAAAAGCTTTTCAATTGCCATTGCGTCAGGCTTATACCTGTCAAAAAGCTGATTCATATCGTCGAAAATTATCTGAAGTCTTCTGTTAAACGGAGTTTTAGCCTCGGTTGTAATTGCTCCGTAATCAATGACGGAAAAACGGTTCTTTTCGAATTTTATAACGCCGTAACCGACAATTGCATATCCGGGGTCGATGCCGAGAATAATCACAAAATCGCCTCTTTCCGTACTACTCCATAATAATTCAATATATAATATCATAAATACTATAAATTATCAAGATTAAATGATAAAAAAACAGGCTCAAAGAACTTATCTTTAAGCCTGTAATATTCACACGTCGTTATGCTTGCTTTCCCTTTCGCGGATTATATATCTCGTCGGAGTACCCTCAAGACCGAACACCTCGCGAATTCTGTTGTCAATATAACGCTGATAGCTGTAATGGAATAAATCCTTTCTGTTTACAAAACAGACAAATGTCGGCGGTCTTGTTGAAGCCTGAGTCATATAGTAGATTTTAAGCCTCCTGCCCTTATCCGTCGGGGGCTGAACCCTTAATGTAGCCTCGGCAAGAATGTCGTTGAGCATACCCGTCGAAATTCTCATCGAATTCTGGGTATTGACAAAGTTTATCAGCTCAAAAAGCCTGTCAAGACGCTGACCTGTTTTTGCGGAAATGAAAATAATCGGAGCGTAAGACATGAACGAAAAATCGTTCATCAGGTCCTTTCTCATGGAATCCATCGTCTTACCGTCTTTTTCTACGGCGTCCCATTTATTGACGGCAATAATGCAAGCTTTTCCCATTTCATGAGCTATGCCGGCAACCTTTGAATCCTGCTCTGTAAAGCCCTGCGTAGCGTCAATCATGATAACGCAAACCTCGGCTCTTTCAACCGCCATTTTAGCCCTGATTACAGAGTATTTTTCGATATCGTCGTAAACCTTGCTCTTTCTGCGCAGACCTGCCGTGTCAATAAAAACATACTTGCCGAATCGGTTTTCTATTTTGCTGTCAACGCTGTCACGGGTTGTGCCTGCGATATCTGAAACTATAGTTCTTTCTTCCCCTGCAATAGCGTTTACAAGCGAAGATTTGCCGACATTGGGTTTTCCGATTACGGCAACGTTGATATATTCGTTTTCCTGCTCTTTTTCGGATTTGGGAATATATTTGCACACTTCGTCCAGAAGGTCGCCCGTGCCGTGGCCGTGAACCGCCGATACGCCGACCGGATCGCCGAGTCCGAGATTATAGAATTCATAGAATTCCGCTGGCGGTTCGCCGATGGAATCCATTTTGTTTACGCAAAGAACTATCGGCTTTCCGCTTTTTATAAGCATGGATGCAACTTCCGAATCCGTCGCGACAACGCCCGAACGAATATCCGTAACAAGAATTATTGCGTCCGCGCTGTCAATTGCAAGCTGAGCCTGCCTTCTCATCTGGGAAAGAATAACGTCGTCGGAATAAGGCTCGATTCCGCCCGTATCTACAAGCAGAAATTCATAATCCTGCCATTCGCAGTCGCCGTAAATTCTGTCCCTCGTAACGCCGGGAGTATCGTCGACTATAGAAAGACGTTTGCCGATAAGTTTATTGAAAAGAGTCGATTTGCCGACATTGGGTCTTCCGACAATTGCTACAACCGGTTTCGCCATTATTCCACCTCCATTATTTTATTAACAACTTCAACTCCGTCGTTATCGCACGGAATAATCTTTATATTCAGCTTTTCTTCAGCCTGAGTCAGCGTAATATCGTCAAGAAATACGCCTTCACTTTTTTCGGGATAATCCGCCTTAATCATGGCGGACGAAATAAACAGAGCCTTGCCCAGAGGCTTGTCCGAAAGCTGGGCTATCAGGTCCTGACCGGTAATTAGTCCCGAAACTGTAATATTCTTTCCGAAGAAATTATTTTCGATTTTATAAACGTTAATTTTAAGCCCTTTGATTTTTTCTTCCAGCGCTTCAGCCAGACTGCAAAAAAGCGGATATGCGGCAACTCCGACGGCAAAGGAAACGGTTAAATCCTTTTCCTGTTCTTCAAGTTCATCAACACCCTGAAGAAACTCTGTTTTCATCAGAGTCCACATTCCCACGCCGTTATCAAGCTGAGGATAATCCTCATAAAACTCTTCGTCCGGCATCCTTCTGCCTGCTTTAATATAAAACTCGTCTGCGGGGAAAGCGAGTCTTGTTCCGTTTTCTTTTTTAAATTCATCGCCGAATTTTTCAATAATATCGATTACTTCGGCAGCCTGTTCCTTAGTGTACGGGTCAATCTTTTCAAGTCCTTCGCGGTAATCGGTAAGACCAACGGGGACGGCAGCTATGCTCTGAACGGACGGATACATCGAAGAAAGTCTTTCAAGCGAATACAAAAGCTCCTTGCCGTCATTTATGCACGGGCAAAGGACAAGCTGAGTATTCATTTTAATCCCCGCTTCGGCAAACCTGTCAAGTATTTTCAGGCACTCCCCTGCATTCGGATTTTTCATCATCCGCACGCGAAGAGCCGGATTCATGGTATGAACGGAAACATTAACAGGACTTATGTGCATGGAAATAATCCGTTCCACTTCATGCTCGGAAATATTCGTCAGAGTAATATAATTTCCGAAAAGGAAAGAAAGTCTGCTGTCGTCATCTTTAAAATACAGGCTCTCCCTCATTCCGTCGGGAAGCTGGTCAATAAAGCAGAACATACACTTGTTTTTACAATGATGCTGCTTCTCCATGAGGAAGGTTTCAAACTCAATTCCGAGTTCATCCTGAACCGAATAAACCTTGTCGGAGTTGATTTTAACTCTTTTCTTTTTTCCGCTTTTGAGTTCAAATTCAAATACTATCTTTCCCTCATCCTGGCAATAAAAATCAAAGTCAAGCCTGTCAACGATCGTATGACCGTTAACGCTTAACAGACTGTCGCCGCCTCTTATTCCCTTTTTAAAGCAAACCGAGCCTTTTTTTACATCGGAAATAACAACCGACAAATTGTTCACCGCCAATCAGAAACGACAAAAAGCGGGGAAGGAAAATGCCTTCTCCGCCGGATTTGTCAGAATAACGTAAAAAGCCTTATGCTTCCTCGTCAACCTTGAGAACCTGTCTGCCATCGTACTGGCCACAGCTCTTGCAAACAATGTGAGCACGTTTAAGTTCACCGCAGTTAGGGCACTTTACAAGTGTCGGTGCATCCATCTTCCATACGTTAGAACGTCTTTTGTCTCTTCTCGCGTGAGAAACTCTTCTCTTCGGTACTGCCATTTTTCAGCGCCTCCTTATTCGTTATCGTCATCGAGCAACTGCATTAAAACAGCAAGTCTCGCATCAACGGGTGCTTTACACCCGCATTGTTTGTAATTCAGATTTGTTCCGCAGATGTGGCACAAGCCTTTACAGTCTTCTCTGCACAAAAATCTTGTCGGCAGAGAAAGAATGATATCCTCTCTGATAAGAGAATCAACTTCGAGCCTCATATCTTCAAGAAGAATAAAGTCCTCGTTGTCTTCATTCTCGATTCTGTTGACCAGAATATGGTCAAAATCAAACGTCATTTCGCGTCTGAAAGGTTCAGCGCACCTGTCGCACACAGCGCAAAGAACAAAACTCGCTTTACCGAAAAAGGTAACGATTCCGGCTCTGTTTACAACAGAACCGCTGACTTTGACGTCAGAGTCAATCAATTCTTCATCTTCGATTGTAAAAGAATAATTAACATCTCTTGAAGAACCGATATTATTGAAAATTGATTCTAATTCAATAAACATAAAACCTCACCTATTCGATAAGCAGATGATATTATACATTTATGAAGGTAATTTGTCAACAGTTATTTTACATAAAAAGAAGCCGTCGTCCGACGGCTTCTTGAGTTGATCTCAGAGAACCTCGCAATAATTGAAAATACGCTCGGGAAGGTTTTCCTTATCGGTCGAAATTGTAAACGTAAACTTTGTATCGGTCAGTTTGCTAAGATCGTCAACCTGCTTCAAGAAATCGGCAAGCTTTTCATAATCTCTGCCGCAAATTCTAAATGTAGCGTCTACAAAGAAATCGGTAATATCATGGTCTCCTGCGCAAACGCCGCAAAGAAATCCGTAAAAAGCGTCAAAACCCGAAACCGAAAAATGATCTGTATCAATAAGACGGACAATCGACTTGATGTCGTATGTAAGCGCGGGGAACTTTTCCACGCAAACAACGTGACCGTCGGAAACTTCAGCTGCTTTGTTAACAAGCTCGACAAGATGCTTCGTCTTACCTGAGCCCTTATTGCCGATAATAATAGATATCATGATAATCTACTCCTTTGTTTTATATATTATCACTATTGTGTAATAGCCTTTATTTAAGCCTTTCAAGAAGCTCAGACTGCTGTTGCTCATAGCCGGGCTTACCCAGAAGAGCAAACATATTTTTCTTATAGCTTTCAACTCCGGGCTGATCAAACGGATTTATGCCGAGTACGTAGCCGGAGATTGCGCACGCTTTCTCAAGGAAATAAATGAGATAACCGAGCTCATATTCATTCATCTCGGGAACTTCGAGAATCATATTCGGGACTCCGCCGTCCGTATGAGCCAGAACCGTGCCTTCAAAAGCCTTTTTGTTGACAAAATCCATAGTCTTTCCGGCAACGAAATTAAGTCCGTCAAGGTTTTCTTCGTCCTCTTCGATTATAATTTCACGCTTTGCTTTTTTAAAAGAAACAACAGTTTCAAACAGATGTCTTTCGCCTTGCTGAATATACTGACCCATTGAATGAAGGTCGGTTGAGAAAATGGCGGACGACGGGAAAATGCCCTTATTATCCTTGCCTTCGCTTTCACCGAAAAGCTGCTTGAACCACTCGTTCATCATTGTGTAATCGGGTTCGTAACAAACCATCATTTCAATCTTCTTGCCCTTTCTGTAAAGAAGATTTCTGACGGCAGCATATTTATAGCAGTCGTTTTCAAAAAGGTCGTCGCTCATAAGATTTTTTCTCGCTTGCGCGGCGCCGTTCATAAGAGAGTCGATATCAGCTCCCGAAACAGCTATCGGAAGAAGCCCGACAGCAGTTAAAACGGAATATCTTCCGCCTACGTCGTCGGGAACGACAAATGTTTCATAACCTTCCCTGTCGGCAAGAGCTTTGAGAGTGCCTTTTTCCTTATCCGTGGTTACAAAAATCCTTTCGGCAGCGCCCTTTTCACCGTATTTTTCTATAAGAAGCTTTCTGAAAATACGGAACGCAATTGCAGGCTCGGTTGTAGTACCCGATTTTGAGATTACGTTTACGGAAAAATCCTTGCCTTCGCACAAAGAAACAAGTTCGCTCAGCGCTGAAGACGAGATACCGTTACCCGAAAAGTAAATTTCGGGAGTATCCTTTTTTATAAGATTGTAATTCTGGGAATTAATGAATTCGATAGCGGCTCTTGCGCCGAGATACGAACCGCCGATGCCGATAACGATAAGCACCTGTGAATTATTCTTAATTTTTTCGGCAGCTTTTTTAATTCTTAAAAATTCGTCCCTGTCATAATCGACGGGCAAATCAATCCAGCCGAGATAATCACTTCCGGCGCCGCTCTTTTCATGAAGAGTTTTGTGAGCAGACTTAACAGCAGGAGAAATATTCTCAAGCTCCTCGGAAGATATAAAATCCGCAAGATATTTGGTATTTAATTTAACAGCCATTTATTTCCTTATCCTTCTTTTTTTCTTGTTTTTACTATTTTAACCTAAAAACAATATTATTTCAATATCTAATTACGATTTTTTATTTTTAAATGTCTGAAGGAGCATTATCAGAGAGTCGAAAAACGATTTTCTTTTTACAAATCTGTCCGAAATGAGCTTATATTCTCCGATTTTTTCTTCTCCTATGTAAAAACTGATTTTACCGAGCAGCTGCCCTTTTTCCACGGGAGCCTCAACATCCACGGGCAAATCTATAACTGATTCGATTTTATCGCTCATTCCTTTTTCAATAAGAACCGGCTGAAAATCGGGTATCACGGGAAGAATTGAATTTTCAATTCCGTAAAGAATATTCACATCCGTAATAAGGTTACTGTCAACTTCGGGTTTGACTGTGCTCAGATTTGCAAATCCCCAGTTGAGCATTGCCTTTGCGCCTTCAAAACGAAGCTCGCTGTTTTCGCTTCCGAGAACTACGGCAATAAGCTTGGTGCCGTTCCTTTCGGCAGTTGCGCTCAGGCAGCAGCCCGCTTTTGAGGTAGTACCCGTTTTAAGCCCCGTACATCCGTCATAAAACCTTACAAGTTTGTTGGTGTTCGTAAGAAGAGTCTCGCCGTCACGGAGAGAATCCATCCAGATTGTTGTATACTCCTTAACTTTTTCATGTTTCATAAGTTCCCTTGACATCAGAGCAATGTCATAAGCCGTTGTCAGGTGTTCGTCAGTTGTGTCGTCAAGACCTGTGCAATTGATAAAGGTTGTGTTATTCATTCCGAGTTCTTTTGCGCGCTGATTCATTTTTTCAACAAAAGCGTCATTGCTGCCCGAAATGAACTCTCCCATTGCGACGCATGCGTCATTTGCGCTTGCAACACAGATGGCTTTAATCATATCGTCGACGCTCATCTGCTCCCCTTCTTCAAGCCAGATTTCGCTGCCACCCATTGAAGAAGCATATTTGCTGACCGTTACGGTATCGTCAAGCGAAATTTTACCTTCGTCAAGGGCTTCGAATATGAGCAGCAAAGGCATTATCTTGGTAACGGACGCAGGGAAAAGCCTTACGTCCGCATTTTTCGCCATTATAACCTTACCTGTTGATTCATCCATCAGTATTGCCGCTTTCGCCGTAACCTCAACCTGCATTTCGGGATAATCTTCAGCAAAAACATATACCGAAAATCCCGAAAACAGAATTAATGCACAAAGCAATATGCAGATTGAACTTTTTATTTTTTTCATAGAATCACTCCCGTATATTTTTATTTGAAAAATTATTTTCTTATGCTATAATTAATCAAATAATAATTTGCACGGAGGAGAATATGAAAGTATTCTTTCACACATTAGGATGCAAGGTTAATCATTACGAAACTCAGGAAATGCGTGAGCTTTTTGAGAAAAGCGGTTACGAAATTACATGCGACGAAACAAAAGCCGATATTATCGTTATTAATTCCTGCACCGTTACAGCCGAAAGCGACAGAAAATCCCGCCAGTGCGTAAGGCATTTTAAAAAAATAAACCCGTCTGCAATAACCGTTCTTACAGGCTGCATGCCTCAGGCTTATGAATTTAAAGCGGAACAGCTTTCCGAAGCCGATATTATTCTCGGAAACAAGACAAACTACCGGATAATCGAAGCGACAGAACAGTTTTTGAGCACAGGAAAACCTGTCAGTTTTCTTGAAGAGCATAAAAGCGGCGAGCCAATGCAAAGCCCGGGAATATGCCGTTTTGAAGAAAGAACAAGAGCTTTCCTTAAAATCGAGGACGGGTGCGACCGTTTCTGTTCATACTGCGCAATCCCCTATGCAAGAGGAAGAGTGCGTTCAAAGCCTGTTAAAGAGGTTATTAAGGAAGCGGTAAGGCTTGCCGAAAACGGGTTTGTCGAAATCGTTCTTGTCGGAATTAATCTTTCCGCCTACGGAAAAGACCTTGAAGACGGGGACTTCCCCTCGGTAATAAAAGCAGTTTGCGATATTCAAAAAGTTAAAAGAGTAAGACTTGGTTCTCTTGAACCGGATCATCTCACAAATGAAGTTATTGAAAAGCTTTCAAAAACCGAAAAGCTCTGTCCTCAGTTTCATATTTCGCTTCAGAGCGGATGTGATAATACATTAAAAAGAATGAACAGACATTATACTGCCGAAGAATACGCTTCACTTTGCAGTAAATTAAGAAGCTCTTTCAGGGACTGCACTCTTACGACAGATATTATGGTCGGTTTCCCCGGCGAAAGCGAAGAAGACTTTAACGAAACAGTTGACTTTGTACGTAAAATCAGATTTGAAAAGATTCATGTTTTCCCCTATTCCGTAAGAGAAGGAACAAGAGCCGAAAAGTTTGAAAACAGAATCGACAACAAAACAAAAGCGAAGAGAGCTTCCGTTCTTTCCGACGTTGCAAGTAAAATAAGAGAAGAATTTCTGAAAGAGCAAATCGGGAAAAGCTATGAGGTTCTTATTGAACAGACACTTCCGGACGGAAAGCTATTCGGCTATACCGCAAATTATATTCCGGTTAAAATATCACCCGAAGCAAAGGAAAAAGACGGTAAATATTTAATAATTGACAGTGACAAAGAATATTGTTACGCATAACCGAAAAACACCCTGCAAGGCATTTGCCCTGCAGGGTATTATTATTCAGCGATTATATATTATAACTGTTTTTTATAAAGACTCATAAAAACTGTTAAACCAGTTAATATCAATGTCATATAATGCATTTCCGTCCGAAAGGCGTCCGGTATTGGCTGAAACAGAATATTCTTCGCTTGTTCCGTCAGCATAATTGAGGGTAATCTTATAATAGTTTCCGCTTATGGGATTTTTCTCTAATGAATTTATCTTTGAAAAATCAATAGAATTCAGGTACTCCGATAAGGAAAGTATTGCATCTGCATCCGAGCCGGTTTTCATCTCCTGCTCAATTGCTTCAGGCTGTGAAGCGTCAATACTCGCCAAAAGCAGTTCAACACTTTCAATTTCCCTGTTAATTTCAATCTTCTTATAATCTTTTACCCATTCGCCTATTGAATTAACAAAATAGCCGTTAACGTATTGATTCAGCAGCGCCTTGCCTTCGGATCCGAAGTAATACCAGCAATCGCCTCGGCTGCCTTGATTTACTTTCTTCCAGCAGTTTTTCTGCATAGCGCCGTTTTCATTAAAGAAATATGCCTGGTCGTTATAATCAGCCGATTTGTCAGGTAACCACAAAAGACCTGTTTGCATTTTTCCGCTTTTATCAAAGTAGTACCATTTATCTTTGATTTTTCCCCAACCGGTTTTCATAGCTCCGCCGGAAGTTAGATAGTACCATTTACCACTTATCTTAAGCCAGCCGGTTTTCATAACGCCGTCATCTTTAAAATAATACCATTTGTTGGATATCTTCCGCCAACCTGTAAGCATAGCTCCGCTTGATGAAAGATAGTACCATTTGCCGTTATCTTTTACCCAGCCGGTTTGCATAGCTCCGCTTGATGAAAGATAGTACCATTTACCGTTTAGCTTAAGCCAACCGGTCTGCATCCAGCCTTTCTTATCAAAATGATACCATTTGCCGTTGATTAATTCCCAATTATTTTTTGTATATGTTCCGTCAGTATGTTTATACCACCAACGGGAGCCTGACTTTATCCATTTGCCGCTTGATGTTCCTTGTCCGTCAAAATCTTCACCTTCAAAGGGAAGTGTCGGATATTTATATTCCAAAACAAGTTCCTTAACTTCTTCAAAAGTATAGATACTGTCTTCTTTTATCCAGTTTCCTTCAAAATCAATTGAGTCGGTTGGAATACTTGTGTATGGGTTAAGCGAAAAGAATTTGATATCTCCGGAAGAAGTAGGATATGCAAGAACTAATCCCAACGTTTTGCATAATCCGCCGATTACAAAGCAATTTTCAATATCAAGATTATTCTCTTTAATAAACTCTCTGATTAATTTGCTATAGTCAAGTTGGACATCCTGAGGAGTCGCGACCGATGCATGCCATTTGCCCTTTCGGCTTTCTATCAAATCTATTTCATCCTGTGTAAAAGAGTCCAAAAGATCCTCCGGTATTTCTTTTCCCTTTTCCAATGAAATAAGTATGGTTTCATCATCTGCAAAGACAGGCATTTGATAAGCATACGTGTTCAACAAAGATTTCAACGTATCAATATCAATGCTATCCATTTTTTCTATTTCTGTTTTTGAATAAATCCTTATTATTTTTGAATAATCAATGCTGTCAATCTTAATTCCTTTCATATCCTGAACAAAGGAATTTACGGAATCAAGAATCAATTGTTCATCAACTTTGATTTCATCTTCGGCACAAAAAATTGAATTTCCGTTTTCAACTGCGTTAATAGGAATCAGAAAACTTTGAGCTAACAAGGATAAAACTGAAACCATTAGAATTGATAAAAAAACCTTAAGATATTTTTTATTTAACATAGTCTGTAATCCTCCTTAAATTATTCTTTGTACTTACAGTGTACTATAAAAATATTAATTATTACTTTTTTTTGTTTAAACGGTTAAATAATTTGTTCCAATTATAAAATAACGTTTGTTTCATAAAACTCAATACTTTTTCCTGATTATTATTGCACATCTACGTATGTTATCGTTCTTTCCCATTTAACTTCTTCATTGATGCTATTGTAACCACCAAGAATAAAATCCGCGTAATCAATGTATATTGGGCTATTTGTCGTATTTTTGTCAGGATCAAGATAGATATAATCAATACTCTACCCGAACCCATTTTCCTTCATCTTTTCACCTCCTTTTAATAACTGTTCATAATCCCCCTCATAAAGACAAATCAAAAAAAACAGGCATTTTTCCCAACAAATTTGAAATATTTTTAAACTTTGTTTATTTGCACAAAAAAAGAGAGCCGTTTTTGGCTCTCTTGCATAAATAACAGGCATTTTTATTCTTCCGTTTGCTTTCCCAAAAAATTCGCCGCGACCTGAACAAGCTTTATATCCGTTTGTGACGGATACTCGCCCTTTTCGTCAAAAAGCATTATTACAGCGCCCGACAAATCACCGCTGCCTATAATCGGATAAATCACGCAGGCTTTTCTTTCGCATCCCTCAACGGGAACAATCTCTATTGCGCTGGGCGAAGCGATATAGCTTGAGCGGCTTTCCATCAGGTTTTCAACGGACGGCGCAATCTTTTTTTCAAGCACCTCTTTTTTAGGTATTCCCGACGACGAAACAACCCTGTCCCTGTCACAGATTATAACCGGTCTGTTAGCCGCTCTTGACAACACCTGTGTGTATTTTTCGGCAAAGTCATTCAGCTCCCCTATCGGAGAATACTTTTTAAAAATAACCTCTCCGTCACTCGCCGTAAAAATTTCCAGCGGGTCGCCTTCACGTATTCTTAAAGTCCTTCTTATTTCTTTCGGTATAACTACTCGTCCGAGGTCGTCAATCCTTCGTACAATTCCCGTTGCTTTCATATAACACATTCCTTTTTAAATAAATTGAATTTCAAGTTTATTCTTTACTGTTCATCCGTTTTTATACAAAAAATAACAGACAGTCAGTTGTTTTTACTGACTGTCTGTGTTTGTTTATTCTGAATTATTCCTGTTCTGCTTCTTCGCCTTTTTCTTCAACGGGGGTTTCGGCTGTTTCTTCATTTTCCTTTGCTTCGGGAACATAATCGTCAGCCATAAGAACGGCAAATCTGTCGCCCTCAATCTTTTCGACGTCGATTAATTCTTTCGCAACAAGGTCAAGCTTATCGTAATGAGTGCGGATAATGTCTTCCGCTCTCTTATAAGCGTTGGTAATAATCTCGTTGACTTCAGCGTCAATTTCAGCCGAAATAGCCTCGGAATAATCACGCATGTGGTTATAATCCCTGCCGATAAATACTTCGTCATTGGATTTGCCGTAAGCTATGGGTCCAAGCTTTTCGCTCATGCCGTATTTCGTAATCATATTCTTGGCAAGAGCAGTCGCTCTTTCAATATCGTTTGAAGCGCCGGTGCAGATATCGCCGATTGCAACTGCCTCGGCAACACGTCCGCCGAGAAGAACAACAATGTCCTCAAGCATGTGAGTTCTTGAAATGTGGGTATTATCGTTTACCGGACGCGAAAGCGTAAATCCGGCAGCCATACCTCTGGGTATAATTGAAATCTGCTGAACCGGATCCTGACCCTCAAGATAATAGGTAACAACCGCGTGGCCCGCTTCATGATAGGCAGTAATGCGTTTGTCCTCGGGAGTCATCTTGTGACTCTTCTTTTCCGTTCCGACCATTACCTTGATTGTAGCTTCGTCGATTTCATTCATGGTGATGGCTTTTTTCTTTCTTCTTGCGGCAAGAAGAGCGGATTCATTAAGAAGGTTTTCAAGGTCGGCGCCCGTAAATCCGACAGTCGAATGAGCAACCTTGTTCAAATCGACATCGGGTCCGAGAGGCTTGCCCTTGGCATGAACTTTAAGGATGTCTTCCCTTCCCTTTACATCGGGAATTCCGACAGTAACCTGACGGTCAAATCTGCCGGGACGAAGGAGCGCCGGGTCAAGTATATCGGGTCGGTTGGTAGCGGCGATAACAATAACGCCCTGATTCTTTCCGAAACCGTCCATTTCAACAAGCAGCTGATTAAGAGTCTGTTCTCTTTCATCGTGTCCGCCGCCCATGCCTGCGCCTCTGTGGCGTCCTACTGCGTCAATTTCGTCTATGAAAACAATTGCGGGAGAATTCTTTTTGGCCTGTTCAAACAAGTCACGGACTCTTGACGCGCCAACGCCGACGTACATTTCAACAAAATCCGAACCCGAAATCGAGAAAAACGGAACTCCCGCTTCGCCTGCAACGGCGCGCGCGAGCAAAGTTTTACCCGTACCGGGAGGTCCGACAAGAAGAACTCCCTTGGGAATTCTTGCGCCCAGTTCGTTAAATGCAAGCGGGTTTTTAAGGAAATCGACAAGCTCTGCAAGCTCTTCCTTTTCTTCATCAGCGCCCGCAACATCGTCAAACGTGGTATTATTATCCTCGGAATTGAGCTTTGCTTTTGCTTTTGAAAAGCTAAGCGCCCTGTTATTCTCGCTGGAAATCGTCTGATTCATACGTCTGAACATGAAATAGACAATAACAACGCTCATAAGAATGAGGATTGCATAAGGAATAATTGAAACCCACCAGGAATTTGACGTGCCTGATTCATAATTTGCCTTGATAGGAGTCGACGGATGCTCACGGTTATACTTAATAACGGATTCATGAACATCGTCAAGGAAAAGATTGACGTTTGGAACCGTATATTCCTGAACTTCCTTTTTATCCGCCACCTTATAACGAAGCCTGCCGCTTGAAAGGTCAAGCTCATACTCCGTAACCTTACCGTTATCAAACAGCGAAATCATTTCGTAATATTCCAGCTTCGCTTTATTCGACTGATTCGTAAAAAACATTATGCAGCAAATAAAGAGAAGCGGAATGATGATATAAGGCAAAAAAGCCTTTAAACCTTTTTTCTTCAAACTGTGTTTCACTCCCGTTTAATTATTCTTCGCCGCCGTAAACACTCGGCTTTAAAATCCCGACATAGGGAAGATTGCGATATTTTTCAGCGTAATCAAGACCGTAGCCGACAACAAACGCGTCGGGAATAACGGCGCCGAAATAATCCGCTTTGATATCGGCCTCTCTTCGGTCGGGTTTATCCAAAAGAGTGCAGATTTTAATGCTTTTCGCATTTCTCTGCATCAAAAGATTACTAAGATAGCTCAGAGTTCTGCCGCTGTCGAGAATATCTTCAACAACAAGCAGGTCCATTCCTTCAACACTTCTGTCAAGGTCTTTCAAAATCTTGACGTTGCCCGAAGTTTTTGTGCTTTTACCGTAGCTTGAAACTGCCATAAAATCAATTTCGCAAGGAATTGTAATATGTCGCATCAGGTCTGCCATAAAAACAATCGAGCCTTTGAGCACACTTACAAGCATAAGGTTTTTTCCCTTATAATCTTCCGAAATCCTTTCGCCTAACTGCGAGACAATTTTTTCAAGCTCATCTCTGGAAAGCAAGACTTCTTTAATATCCTCTTTCATAATCATTCCCCTTTTTCAACAACAATAATATTTTCAGTGCCGGAAGTTACTTCGACTCTTTTATCTACGCCGTATCCGTCGACAAAAAACACTCCGTTGTCATCACTCAGAATTGCAACGTCGTTACGGTTTTCGGCAGGAATCTTTTCCTCGATAAAGAGCTTCCTTACGCTTTTCGTAACTCCCCTTTTTGAAAGAGAAATAAAATCTCCCTCTCTTCGTGAGCGAAGAAAAACTTTGCCACTGATTTTATCACAATCAAAAGCATTTTCCAATATGTTTTTTTGAACAAACTGTAAATCTTTTGACGATAATTTTTTAAAAATATACTTTCCGTTCGGAGTGCTGACCGCTTTGTCGAACCCTTCAACAGCAGTTTCCCAGTATTCCCTTGAATCCTTTTTTTGCTTTATAAAGAACAGGTTGTTCTCGTTTACTGCATAAAAATCTTTATTAAGCTGAACCGCGCCGTCCTTTTTACTTTCAAGAATTTTACAGATAAGGTCGATGTGTTTCTTTTCCGGAAAAACGCCGGTTTTATTAAAACACATTTTTGAAATAATCCTGTTTCTGACCGGCAAAGGTTCCGAATACAACGCGTCCGACGGAAGCTTTCCGCCGTCTTCGTAAAGCGTCATAAAACCGCCGGCAAGCGAAGAAAGATATTTTTCGTCCTCGCTTAAATTTTCAAAAACCCTATTCATCATCTGATAAAAAGACGGATTTTGCTTTAGAAGAGCAGGAATTATATTATGCCTTACACTGTTTCTCAGGTACTCGTCGGAAAGATTGGTGCTGTCCGTGACAAAATCAAGGGTATTTTGCTTGCAATACTCTTCAATTTCGTCCCTTGTACAGGAAATAAGCGGTCTGATAATATTACCTCTTACGCTTTCAATTCCGCAAAGACCTTTAAGTCCGGTTCCTCTTGTCAGATTAATAAAGAAGGTTTCAACCGAATCGTTAAAGTTGTGCGCTACGGCAATCACGCTGTTTTCGTCACATAAGGACGAGAAGAATTCATAACGGATTCTTCTTGCGCATTCCTCTTCGCTTTCTCCTGTTTTTTCAGATTCCTCAGGAACCGAAACACGAAGGATTTTAAGTTCAAGCGAGTTGTTTTTACAGAAGTCTTTAACGAACTGTTCGTCGCGGTCGGCTTCTTCGCCCCTTATTCCGTGATTGACGTGGGCGCACACAAGGTCAAGCGAATACTTTTTTTTAAGAGAAAGAAGAATATGGGTCAGCGCTACGGAATCAGCGCCGCCCGACAGGCCGATAATAACCCTGCCTCCCGGTGAAAGCATCTTATTATTTTCAATCTCGGCAATGACTTTATCTGTCATTTCTGACTTTCTCCTTATTGCTGAACAACGTATGCTCGGGATCCCAGTTAAGCTTAACTTCTCCGATGTCGCCGTGACGGTTTTTACGGACGAGAACTTCCGCTTCGTTTACATGAGCTTCTTCGGCGTCAACGGGTTCGTTATTATCGTAGTAATCCTCACGGTAAAGCATAAGAACAATATCGGCGTCCTGCTCGATTGAACCGGATTCACGAAGATCCGCAAGCTGCGGTTTATGTTTCTGCCCTCTGATTTCCGTTGCACGGTTTAGCTGAGAACAAAGCACGACGGGAATATTAAGCTCCTTCGCCATAAGTTTAAGCGAACGGGTAATGGCGCTGACCTCTGTTGTTCTTGAGTCATTTCTTCTGCTGCTGTCGCCTGTCATAAGCTGAAGATAATCAATAAATACGACATCGACATTTTTAAGTCTGCGAACCTTGGCTTTCATATCCGATACGCTGGTTTCAGCGCTGTCATCAAAATAAAGTTCGCAATCGTTAAGCGAAGCAGCCGCAACCGCAAGCCGCTGCCACTCGTTAGACGAAATATCGCCGTTACGCATCTTTTTACTGTCAACCCTCGCCTCGGTGGAAAAAACACGCTTTGCAATCTGCTCGTTTGACATTTCAAGAGAGAAGAAAAGCACTTTTTTCTTTGAAAGAACGGCAACGTTTCTCGCCATATTGAGAATAAAGCTCGTTTTACCCATGGCGGGACGTGCGCCGACAAGGACAAGGTCGCTTTTATTAAGACCGACTATCATTTTGTCAAGGTCGGTAAATCCCGTGGGAATACCCATGTATTTTTCCCTGTCGGGAGAAGCGAGTTTCTGAAGAGAATCGTAAACTTCGCCCGTTATAATGTCACCGAGTTTTGCCGGTCCGTCCGTGGATTTACCCTGACGGATTGAATAAATCAAGCTCTCCGCCTTATTAAGAACGGTTTCGGAGTCATTCCCTTCGCCCGAAGCAGATTCAATTATATCCCTTGCTGCGAGAATAAGAGAGCGCTTTCTGTAGTTTTCGGTTACGATTTTACAATAATTCTCAACATTCGCCGCCGAGGGAAGATTCCTTGCCAGCTGAAGAAGATATTCCTTGCCCGAAGCGTCGTCATAGGAAGAATCCTGTTTTAACTTTTCAAGTACAAGAAGCGGGTCAATTGTTCCGCCCGCAGCGTCAATGGCAAGCATCGCGGAATAAATCGCCCTGTGTTCAGGCAGATAAAAGCTGTCCGGTTTAATTGAGATCATAACCGTGTTAAGACACGGAGGGTCAATCAGAATTGAGCCAAGCACTGCCTGTTCCGCATCAAGACTGAAAGGGAGCATTGACGCGTCAAAATCAAAATTGTCAGCCATTATTCTTCACCTACCATTACGGTAATTTTACAGCTGATTCCGTTATAAAGCTTGATTTCGCCCTCATAAGAGCCGAACTGCTTTATGTCGGAAACCGAAAGCTTTCTTTTGTCAATATCTATATTGAACTGAGTTTTTATTGCCGAAACTACATCCTTTGATGTAACCGAACCGAAAAGACGTCCGTTACTGCCGGCTTTTGCCTTAACCTTAACTGTCTTGCCGTCAAGAAGCTGCTTGATGCTGTTTGCGTTGGCAATATCAACGTCGATTTTATGCTGATTGGAAGCTTCACGGTTTTTAAGCTCGGTAAGAGTCTGGGCGTTAACCTCAACTGCAAGCCCCTTCGGAAGAAGAAAATTTCTTGCATAGCCGTCGCTCGCCTTAACTTTTTCGCCCTTTTTCCCGAGACCCTTAACATCCTGATTTAAAATGAGTTCCATTAGTTGTTACCTCCGTTTGAATTACTCTCATAAAAGTCGATTGATTCCTTTAAAAGAACTGCCGCCTGTTCAAATGTATCGCATTCAAGCTGCGCCGCAGCCATCGTCTGATGTCCTCCGCCGCCAAGCCTTTCCATAATGAGCTGAACATTGCATTTTCCCATTGAACGCGCAGAAATGTTAATATAGCCGTCCAGACGGAAAAGAACATAGGAAGCTTTGATTCCGCTGATATAAAGCATATCGTCGGCAGCCTGGGAAGCTACTATGCGCAAATCCTTGATATTATCGTCCTCAACATAGGAAATTGCGGAAGATTTATAAGTAATTGATTTTGAAACAATTTCATTCTTCTGCTTATTCATCTCGATTGAATTCGAGAAAAGCTGTCTTACTTCAACCGTATCGGCTCCGCGCTGACGAAGATAAGCGGCAGCCTCGAAAGTCCTTACGCCCGTTCGAAGGACAAAGTTTTTCGTGTCAAGCGTAATTCCGGACAAAAGCGCGTTAGCCTCAAACGGACCGATTACAGGCTTTTTCGAAACGTACTGTGCAAGCTCCGTCACCATTTCACATGCCGAAGAAGCGTGAGGTTCATGATAAAAGATAACCGCGTCCTGAATATAATCGACAGTTTTTCTGTGATGGTCGATTACGACAACCGTTTTCGCTTTCTTATATACTTCGGGACTTTCGACATAATCCGGTCTGTGAGTGTCAAGTATAAAAAGAACAGTGTTTTTGTCAATTTCGTCGGCTGCTTTATTCGGTTCAATAAATATATCCCCAAATCCTTTTGATTCAGCCATTTCGACAAGAGGCAATGCCAGCGTAGTCTTTTTATTAATGACGATTTTGGCTTCTATTCCGAAAAATGAAACCATTTTCTGAACTCCGATTGCCGCGCCGATAGCGTCAAGGTCAGAAAACTTGTGGCCCATAATAAAGACTTTATTGTAATCTTTAACAAGGTCTGCAATCGCCTTTGCAACAACCCTTGTACGGACCTTGGTTCTCTTTTCGACTCCGTTTGAAACTCCGCCGAAGAAATCGAAACCGATATCCGTACGAAGAACAGCCTGATCCCCGCCTCTGCCGAGAGCCATGTCAATTGCCTGTCTTGCGTCATTTTCGCATTCGTCAATCTTGCCCGTTCTTCCGACGCCTATTGAAAGCGTAACGCCGACAATCTGGTCGTTATATGTAAAAGAACGCACCTTTTCGAGAATATCGAACTTTTCGGCGATAATTCTTTTCATATTTCTTTCTTCAACAATAGCAAGGAATCTTCCCGCACCGACTCTTCTGAGAAGTCCGGAAAACTGATTGAACCAGTTTTCGATAAGCTTTTCAACGCCGCTTGTAATTTCGGCAAGCTCACTGTCCGTATAGGAATTATACAGATCCTCAATACTGTCAACGCTTATAAGCATAACGGCAGGATGAGCGAGATCGTATTCGACCTTTATGTTTTTAAGATATGTATCCTCGTCGAAATAAAGCACGTAAAGATTACCGTCGCGGCGTTTAACCGGATTGTGATACAGGGTATACAGTTTGCCGTTGTAATCTATATCGAGCTTTTTATTCAGTTTGACGGAATCTATTGAAAATCCGGAAATGAACTGATTGATAGTCGTGTCCTTAATAACTATGTCCTTACCCATAACCTCGTTTGCAAAACGGGAGTTGTACCAGACGATTATTCCCTTTTCGTCACATACGAGAACGGGCATGGGGAAGCTGTCAAGCATGTCCCTTCCGCTCGGGTCAAGCGAAAGATTAACCGCGGAGACATCCGCCATAATTCTTTTGAAGCTGAGTCTGTTCTTTACTGCGATAACAACGGCAAGAAGAGCCGTCACAGCAAGGCAGGCAAATCCTATGCGTTTGTCATCATAAAGCAGGGTAATGGCTGCACTCATGGCAAACGTGAAAATCACAAGAATAATTGTCGGGTAGTACTTGTTAAGCACATATTTGAATTTCAACGCTTACACCTCCGTTATTATCGGCAAAATCATCGGATTGCGTTTCGTACGTTCATAAATAAGCGAAGAAACCTCGTCGCGGATTCTGTTCTTGATGGAAATATGATCTGTAATCGAATCGAACAGACAGTCGTTGATGACCTTTTCGCAGGAAATCTTTATCGATTCCATAAGCTCTTCGTTTTCACGAACGTAAACAAATCCCCTTGATATAACATCGGGTCCGTTTATAATAAGCCCCTGCGAAACAGCGACCGAAACAACGATTATTCCGTCGTCGGAAAGTCTTTTCCTGTCTCTGATAACGAGCGAACCTACGTCGCCGACTCCGTAACCGTCGACAAAAACTTTACCGGCGGGAACTTCGTTAATCACACTTATTTTTTCATTCGTGAGTTCAACCTGTTTTCCGTTGTCGGCAATTATTATGTTACTTCTTGCCATGCCCATCGACTGAGCTAACTCGGAATGCTTTCTCAGATGCTTCTGTTCGCCGTGAACAGGGATAAAATATTTCGGTTTGGTAATACCGAGCATAAGCTTGAGCTCTTCCTGACAGGCATGTCCGGAAACATGAACCTCGTACATTTTTTCGTAAATAACTTTCGCGCCGAGTTTGAGAAGCTCATCAACAACCCTGCCGACGGTTTTTTCATTGCCGGGAATGGGAGTTGCGGAAATAATAACATAATCGTTCGGTATAATCGAAACGCGCCTGTGCTCGCTGAAAGCCATTCTGTGAAGAGCCGACATGGGTTCGCCCTGACTTCCCGTAGTGATGATAACCATTTTATTCGGCGGATAGCTGTTAACCGACTCAATATTCACAAGAATATTATCCGGCACCTTAAGATAGCCGAGAGCTTCAGCTTTCTCAACAACATTTTCAAGACTTCTGCCCGAAAGGGCGACCTTCCTGCCGGTGGACTGAGCGACATCAATAATCTGCTGAACGCGGTGAATATTCGACGCAAACGTAGCGATTATTATTCTTCTGCCCTGCGCTCTTGCAAAAAGGTCGAGAAAAGTTTCGCCGACCTTTCTTTCGCTTTCGGTGAATCCTGGTCTTTCGGCATTTGTTGAATCCGAAAGCAAGGCGAGAACGCCCTGTTTACCGAGTTCGGAAAAACGGGCAATATCTATTATTTCGCCGTCAATCGGGGTTGAGTCGATTTTAAAATCGCCTGTCTGAACAATAACGCCTGCGTCGGTTTTAATCGCAAGACCTACGGAATCGGGAATCGAGTGATTTACATGAATCGCTTCAACCTCGAACTTTCCGAGCTTAATGCTGTCGCCCGCTTCGATACAGTTAAGCGAAACACTGTCGAGTAATCCGTGCTCGGCAAGCTTTCCCTCAATAAGACCGGCGGTAAGCCTTGTTGCATAAACGGGAACATTGATTTTTTTAAGAAGATACGGAAGACCGCCTATGTGATCTTCGTGACCGTGAGTAATGACGATACCCCTGATTTTTTCACTGTTTCTTTCGACATAAGTAAAATCCGGAATAACAAGGTCAACACCCAACATCTCGGCGTCGGGAAAAGCAAGGCCGCAGTCAACAATCATCATATCGCCGTCGTATTCGTACAGCGTCATATTCTTGCCGACTTCGTTAAGTCCGCCTAAAAACGCAATTCTCACCGGAAGAGAAGGCTTTTTAAGCTGTTCTGCTTTGCTGCGTTTCCTTTTTGAGCCGGATGAAGATGAAGTATTTTCTTTCTTTTTTGCAGCGGCAACGGATTTAACCTCCGGACGCCGCGATGTATTTCTGTTTTTTGACATTCTTTTTCTCCTAATAAATCGGTCTGATATGTAAACGGCTTTAAAAGCCGTAAATTATTATTTAAACTTGAAATTATTTATAAATAATACTATAAATCACTGACGGTTGTCAAGTCGCATCGATATTTTGTCCGGATGAGAACGATTTGACTCTTTGCGACACTTCTTCGCAGAGGCTTTTTGCCGTTTCACTGCGAAAGCTTTCGGCAAGTATTCTTATTCTTTTCCCGTTCGGGGAAGGAATTACATGCGCTACAGAACCGTTTTTTGTTATACGGATTCCGCCCTCGTCGATATCGGCGTTTCCGGCTTTTCCGAAGGCGGCATAAAGCTTTGACGGAGCAAAAGAAATGTTTTCAACAAATTCGGAAATATAAAAATCGGGAATATCCTTCATTAACTTTTTAAGCGATGATGATTCCTCGTGCATCAAAGACAGGAGCCTTACCGCCATAAACAGAGCGTCCCTTGTCCAGAGCTGTTTTTTCGCTTCGTTAACAAGGCTGTTACTGTTCGCTTCTTCAAACGAACGTAAAGTCTTCACGCACCCTTCGTTATTCCCCGACGCCCACATACAAACCGACGGAGCGAAGCTGTCTAGCACAACATCTCTTCCTCTTGCCGTTTCGTAATAGCAAAGCAGCGCAAGAATTCTTCCGTGAGAATATACAATGTTATTTTCCGTAACAGAAATAACCGTTCCGTCCGTGCTGATATTAATTATAATATCTTCCCCTTTTTCTCCCTCAAGGTTCGAAATACACTCTTCAAGAAGGTTGTTTATTCTTTCGTTATCGGTTTCAATTTTTGCCTTAATTCCCGAAAGCGAGGATTCGCTTTGTCTTAATAAAACGGACGAATAGATTGACGAAGCATTTGACATTTCAACCTTCTGTTTAAACGAGTCTGTTTCGTTGAGCGTATAATTTTTGGCTTTAAGCCGTTTTATAAGTTCTCTTTGCGTTTCCCTTGAAAGAGGCAATCCTCCCTCGCCGCAAATGGAAATGCTCGTTCTGTTATTCTTAGTCGAAACAAAAATGCCTAATTCAAGCGAGCAGAAAGAAGTAAAAAAACCCATCTGAGAATAAAATGCTTCCGAAAAATCCCAGACTTGCGTTCCGCCCTGCAAAAGGCCCGAAATCAACGCATAATAAACAGATTTTGACTTAACCGACGGATCAATGGCTACAGCCGTTTTTTTGTTTTTCATACAATCCCCGACTGAAAGCCCGATTTCAAGCGCGTCAAGCGCATTGACATTGGGTATAAATCCCTCCGGAATAAAATCGGAAAGACTGCTCATAACCGATTCCCTGACGGCTCCCGAAACAGAAATGTTTTCACCGATTTCAACCGACGGATAAACGCTGCTGTGTTGCATAAGAAACGAATTGTTCCTTAAAATTCCGTTCTCGCCGACGCACGAAGGACCGAGAATACGGCAGTCATTTTCAAGAACAGCCGAATCACATACAACCGCTTCTTCAATTCTGCAGTTATCCCCTATTGTTACGGACGGATAAATAATTGAAGAGGAAATCTCACAGTTTTTTCCGATTGACGCACCCTGACCGATAAAAGAATATTTTTTGATTTTTGTATTGTTGTTTATTTTAACATTTTCCTTAATACAAACGCTGTCTTCAATTTCAAATTCCCCTCTGGGAAGCGAATCGTTCTTTGCCTGCTTTTTGAGAATATGTCTGTGGCATGATAAAAGAGAGTTAATATCGCCTATATCACACCAGTAGCCGTTATCCTCTTTACTGAATACCGGAATATCTTTTTTCAGCAATAAGGGAAGCAGATTTTTTGAAAAATCATATTCTCTGTCGTTTGGAATAAGCTTAAATACGTCCCTGCCGACAATATAAACTCCGGAATTAACCTTATCCGTCAGCGCCTGCTGCCATCCCGGTTTTTCAATATATTTAATAATTCTGTCATTATTGTCCGTAATAATAAGCCCGTATTCTCTCGGGTCTTCGACGGTTGTTGAAACCATAGTAAATGCCGATTTTTTTTGTTTATGAAATTCATAAGCGCTTTTTAAATCAAACTCGCAATATGCGTCGGCGCTCAGAACAAAAAAATCTTCATCGGTTTCCTTTAATGCATTTTTAACCGCTCCGGCTGTTCCGAGCAGCACTTTTTCGTAAGAAAAAGTAATTTTCAAGTCCGTCTTGAAGGTCTTAACTGCCTGTTCAATTTTATTGCCGAGATAACCGAGTGTTATTACAACTTCGTCTATTCCCTGCTCTTTCGCTTTGTCAAGCACGTGGAAAATAACCGGCTTATCTCCGACAATCACCAAAGGCTTCGGAACTGAATCCGTCAACGGCATAAGTCTTGAACCTCTTCCGCCTGCTAAAATTACAGCTTTCAAAATAATTCACCTCATAAAATATTTATTATTTTATTATTGGTAAATATTTTTTAAATAATCAAAAAGCAAAAACGGGCTAAGACTTACGCCTTGGCCCGTTCTGAAATCAATATTGAATTATTTAACCTCGGCGATTGTTACGCCGTTTTCTCCCTCGCCGTATGTGCCTAGCCTGAAAGTCTTGATATGACTGTGTTTTCTGAGATATTCCGAAACGGCAGAACGAAGAGCGCCCGTCCCCTTTCCATGTATAATGGTAAATTCATTAAGACCCATTCTCAGCACGCTGTCAATAAAATAATCAAGATCAAGAAGAGCCTCGTCGACGGTTTTGCCCCTTAAATCAATGCTTGTTTTAACCGGAGTTTCGTTTCTTCTTTCGGGAACGGTTCTCGCCTTATGCGGCTGAGGCTTTTTCTTTTCGCTGACAAGACGTACGGAAGACAGCGGAGTTTTCATTTTCATAACCCCAACCTGTACCTCAATCATATCCTTTTTGTCAGCAAGAGCAACAACTTCTGCGTTTCCGGAAATCGAACGGACAAAAACGGTATCTCCGATTTTCAGTTCTCTCGGAAGAACATAATTCTCGTCGTCCTCGTCAAAAGCCTCAAAATCGCTGTCGGTTGACTCGTCAAGAATGCCCATCTGTTTTTTCATCGAAGCTCTTGCTTTTCTTGCAAGCTCCGCAGCGTCTTTTGTTTTCTTTTGTTCCTTTTTGAGCTGTTCAATCTCAAGCATAACGCTGTTAGCGGCGCGTCTTGCGTTTTCAACTATTCTCATCGCTTCGCCGCGAGCTTTTTCAATTTCTTCATTCGCCTTAATTTTAGTTTCTTCCATTACGGCGTCGGTTTTTTCTTTTGTTTTTGAAAGCTCGGCTCTGAGCTTTTCGGCGGACTCCTTTTCCCTTTCCATTTCCTGTTTGGTTCTTGTAAGCCCTTCGACAACATCTTCAAAGCGTGTGTTTTCGCTTGAAACAAGTTCTTTCGCTCTGTCAATTACGCTTTCATCAATACCCAGACGAAGCGAAATTGCAAAAGCATTACTCCTTCCGGGTATACCGATAAGCAGTTTATATGTAGGTTTTAATGTTTTTACATCAAATTCACATGACGCGTTTTCAACCATCGGAGTCCGAAGAGCATATTCTTTAAGCTCTGAGTAATGAGTTGTGGCAGCTGTTTTAGCGCCTTTCATCCTGATATTTTCAAGAATCGAAGTAGCAAGCGCAGCGCCTTCGACAGGGTCTGTCCCTGCGCCCAGCTCATCAATAAGAACAAGCGATTTTTCATCAACCGTTTTCATTATTCCGACAATATTTGTCATGTGGGCGGAAAAAGTTGAAAGCGACTGCTCAATGCTCTGCTCGTCACCGATATCGGCAAGAACGTTTTTGAAAACGGAAATCTTACTGTTTTCCGCGCAGGGAAGCATTAAACCGCACTCTGCCATAAGTGTAAACAAACCGAGAGTTTTAATCGAAACGGTTTTGCCGCCCGTATTCGGTCCGGTTATTACAAGAGTGTCAAACTCTTTTCCGAGGCGTATATCGATGGGAACTACCTTTTTTTCATCAATCAGCGGATGTCTTGCCTTCTTAAGCTCAATTATGCCTTCATCATTGATTTCGGGCACATTAGCTTTCATTTTATATGCAAGCGAAGCTTTTGCAAAAATTAAATTGAGCTCGACAGCGTTTTCATAGCTTTGTTTAATCGAATCGGCAAACGAGCCTGCCTCGGAAGACAGTTCATATAAAATTCGTTCGATCTCGTCGCGTTCCTTCTTTTCAAGAAGCTTGATTTCATTATTTGCTTCAACAACGGAAGCGGGCTCAATAAAAACCGTGGCTCCGCTTGAAGAGGTGTCGTGAACCATGCCGGGAACATCGGCTCTGTGCTCAAGCTTAACGGGAACGACATATCTTCCGTTTCGCTGAGTTACAATGTTTTCCTGAAGAAAATTTCTGTAATACTGGCTTGAAATCATTTTATCAAGCTTTTCGCGTATGCCCGCAGTCTGAGAACGGATGTTTCTTCTGATACGGTTAAGTTCCGGCGAAGCGTTATCACTCATTTCATCATCGGAAATTATAGCGCTTGTTATTTTTTCTTCAAGATACTTGTTTGCTGTTAAAGACGAAAAAAGACCGTCAATAGCGGTTTTCACGCCCTCGCTCTTTTCACGCCACGAAATAATAGCGCGTATTGCGGAAAGAGTAGACGCAATATCAAGTAAGTCACGCATTGAAAGAACACCGCCCGAAGCAGCCCTGAACAACGGGTTATTGACATTTTTAAGTCCTCCGAAAGGCGGTCCGCCGAACTTTGCAAGAAGAATGAACGCGGCTTCGGTTTCGCTCATAAGAAGACGTGTCATATATAAATCCGGATTAGGTCTTAATTCCAAAGCCTTTTGCGCAGCGTCGGGACAAGCAGTAATCTCCGAAAGCATTTCAAGAATCTTGGGCAATTCAAGCGTATTAAAATGTTTGTTTTCCATATGTAGTCACCTATTTAATCGACTTATAAAACTCGAGGGTTTTGTAATTTCTGTCCGTGTGTGAGATAAGATAGCGTTCCGTAATAAAAGACAGTTCTTCGTAGTTACTGTCTGAAAGAGTAAAGCTGAACAGTTGCTCAAGCGGAGCAAAAACAATATGCCGGAGCGCTCTGACCAGAGATAAATCAAGTTCAAACAGCGTTGCGTATTCAACGCAGTTTGAACAGTAAAGCAAGCCTTTTTCAATATCAAAAAACATTTTGTCGGTTTCAAATTCACCGCAAAAATCACATGCGACAAGATTCGGCATATAGCCCGCAAGGGAAACGCTTCTAAGTTCAAAAATCGCTTTGAGCTGTTCGGGATTCTTCTTATCATTCGCAAGCATATAAAGACAGTTGAGTATAAGTCTTAAAAAATCTTCTGCGTCCTCACCTTCGGGAGCAAGTTCCATTGATATTTCGCAAAAATACTGGGCAAGAGAAAGCTTTATAATATCGCTTCTCAGATTAAAAAAGACTTCTATCGGTTCTGCGGAATCGATAATAAAACTGTCCTTCCCCTCGTAAACCGAAAAATTGCCGTAACACAAAAGACCTGTTGCAGACTGCTTTTTGTCTTTTAAAGAATTAGCTCCCCTGACAAACGCCTTAATAAGCCCGTTCCGACGCGTCAGCACCGTCACGAGCCTGTCCTTCTCCCCAACATTCTGTTCTCTGAGAATAATTCCGTCCGTATTTGTTCGCATTTCCTTCTACTCTTTTGTTTACCGCATTCCTGTAATTGAGGTAATCGCTCACATTACCCGTGCGCGCGAAAACATCCCATAAACCGTTAATATCCATAAAAACACTCCTGTCAAAAGAAGTGTTTGTTTGTATTAAAAAAATATGACTGTCAATCCAAGCCAAAATTGTGAATTAATCCCTCGCGATTGCGCCAGTCTTCTTTAACCTTTACCCAGCACTGAAGATTGACCTTACAGTCAAAAAAAGCTTCCATATCCTGACGCGCAAATGTTGAAATCTTTTTTAGCATAGCGCCCTTTTTGCCGATAATGATACCTTTATGACTTTCGCGTTCGCAATAAATCGTGGCGTCGATATCCATTATTTCACTGCCGTCTTCACGAAAACGCATTCTTTCAATGCCAACGGCAATTCCGTGAGGAATTTCCTTATCCATAAGCCTCAATGCTTTTTCCCTTATCATCTCGGCTGCAATGACCTTTTCGGGCTGGTCGGTAAGGGTATCGTCGGGGAAGAAGTGGATGCTTTGGGAAGCCGTGTTTTTAAGCTCGTCAAGAAGCTCGTCCATTCCTCTTCCGTCAGTCGCGCAAACGGGAATAACCGCAGAAAAATCATAAAGAGAAATCATTTTGGCAATGACAAGAGCAATATCGCTTTTTTCTTTAACCGTATCAATTTTATTTATCGCAAGAATAACCGGAACTTTTGTGTTTTTAAACCGTCTTATAAGCTCAAGCTCATTTTCACGAAGTTCGGTTGTCGGCTCAATAACAAAAAGAATTGCGTCCATACCCGTAAGCGATTCACCCACGGCTGTTATCATCTTTTCGCCGAGCTTATTTTTAGGCTTGTGAAAGCCCGGAGTATCCGTAAACACAAGCTGAGTATCGCCTTCGGTCAGAACGCCCATAATGCGGGTTCTCGTAGTCTGCGGCTTGGATGAGACAATTGCTATTTTAACGCCCAATAAATAATTGAGAATTGTGCTTTTGCCGACATTGGGTCTTCCGACTATTGAAATAAAAGAGCTTTTTGTGTTCATACCTTACTCCCGATTCTTCTTAAATGTCGGTATCCCTTTAAAAATAAACAGTGAGAATACTACGACGGTAAGAAGAAATTCTCCGATTCTTACGGGTTTTTCAATATAGTAGTTAAACAATTGTTTAAATGCCTCGGGCTGCCAGAGAATAACAATTCCCACAGCAACGGAAAAAACAGCGAGCACAAGCACTGCGCCTGCCGCCGCGTCCTTTGCGACCATGGCTTTCTCGTTTTTTTCGGGTGAAGCGAGGTCGACCGTATTTTCAATCGCCGTATTAAGAATTTCAGCCGCAAGTACAAGAGCGTTCGCAATAAGAATTATCGCAAACTCCGTTTTTGTAACAACAAAATAATCAAACAAAAACAGATATGAGTACATATACGCCATACAGACAAGATGCACCCTCATATTCTGTTCATTTTTTATCGTTCTTAAAATACCCTTAAATGCGTATACAAAGCTCATAAAAAGCTTTTTATAGCCGTTTTTACTCTTCGTCAAAATAATAACTCCCGTTTCTTTTCAAACCGAGGTTTGTTAAAACATTCTCTTCCTTTTCTCTCATTCTTACCGCTTCAACTCCGCCGTCTACATGGTCATAGCCCATAAGGTGAAGCATCGAATGAACGGTAAGATAACCGATTTCCCGCTGAAGAGTATGGCCGTATTCTTCTGCCTGTTCGATAGCCTTTTCCATTGAAATAACTATATCGCCCAGAACAAAAGCGCCCGTTTCGGGATTCTTGTCATATATTCCGTCTTCGCCCTGCGGAAAAGAAAGAACGTCGGTGGGTTTATCTATATCGCGGTATTCTTTATTAAGCTTATGTATCTGCTCATTATCAACAAACGAAACGCTCACTTCCGCAGAACCCTCGAACCCTTCCAGTTCAAGCACGGCATGACAGCAACGGCGTATAAGCAACCTTACGCCCGTGGGAACCTTGACTTTATTCTGCTGATTTAAGATATTGACTTTAACTCTGTTTTCGGTCATTTTCTCGCACTCTCCTTCTTTTCGTAAGCTCTTACTATATCCTGAACAAGCTTGTGTCTTACTACATCCTTTTCATTAAACGTTGCTATGCCTATTCCGTCGATATTTTTAAGCACGCGCATAGCCTCAACAAGTCCGCTTTTTTTGCCGGCGGGTAAATCTATCTGTGTAACGTCGCCGGTAACAACCATTTTGGAGTTAAAACCGAGGCGTGTTAAAAACATTTTCATCTGCTCGCCGGTAGTGTTCTGCGCTTCGTCAAGAATAATAAAGCTGTCGTCGAGAGTCCTTCCTCGCATATATGCAAGCGGAGCGACCTCGATGCTTCCTCTCTCCTGATACTTCTGGAAGCTTTCTGCGCCGAGCATATCAAACAAAGCATCATAAAGCGGACGAAGATACGGGTCAACTTTCTGCTGTAAATCTCCGGGTAAAAATCCAAGTTTTTCGCCCGCTTCGACAGCGGGACGGGTAAGGACAATTCTGTTGACTTCCTTTGATCTGAATGCTGTAACCGCCATCGCTACGGCAAGATATGTCTTTCCCGTTCCGGCAGGTCCCGCAGCAAGGGTAATCGTGTTTTCCTTCATGGCTTCTATATACTTTTTCTGACCGAGAGTTTTAGCCTTGACAGGTCTGCCCTTTGAGGTAATGCAGATACAGTCGCCGACCATGGTAGTTAGCTTATCTTCGTTCCCGTCATTGACAAGCGACAGAACGTACCTTACATTCTGGTCCGAAAGAATCTCGCCCTTATTTACAAGAGTCAGAAGTCCGTTGATAGCTCTTGAAGCTTTTGCCACATTTTCAGCCTCGCCCGTTATTTTTATTTCCGACCCGCGTGAAATGACATTGACCGAAAACTCCTTTTCAATAAGACGGATATTTTCGTCAAACGAACCGAAAAGCGAAACTGCCTGTTCCATCCTGTCGACATTTATAATCTGTTCAAACACTGCCTGTGCCTCCAATAATTTATAATCTATCCGATTATAACATAAATAAGCGTGGTTGTCACCATATTTATAGTAAAGTTATTTATATTTTAACCTTTATTTTTATAAGAAATACTAATTGAATACGCCTTTCAAAGGTGATAAAATTTAGTTTGAAATGAAAAATGCTTTTCAAGGGAGGATTTTTATGAAGTGGGCAATATTCTGCGTTTTGTTCGCGCTTGACATGGTTTTTGCGTCACTGTATATCAAATTCGGACTGCCGACCATCACCAAAAGAAGCTATTGCTATAAGATGTTCGCATCGGGCTTATTTGTCGTAAACGGACTTGTCGGCTATTTTGTTTATAACGACAGCGTTTTTTCAAAGTGGGTTTTGCTCGGACTTGTTTTCGGATGGCTCGGCGATATTGTTATAGCCCTTGAACCGTTCATTAAAGAGAATGAAAAAAAGAAAAAACATAACATAATTACAGTTACCTGCGGCGGTATACTGTTTTTCTTCGGTCACGTACTTTATATCGTTGCGTTTTATAAAGAGCTTGCGCTTACAAACGCATTTATTCCTGCTCTTTATTTCGGTATTGTCGGCGGATTTATTGCGCTGGGCTTCCTTACGTTTTTATTTAACAAAATCCGGATGGGCAAGTTTACCGTTCCCATTGTGTTTTACGCAGTTGCGATTACATCAATGTTTGCATTATCCGTAAACGTTGCCATTACAAATACAACAGGCGGGTTGCTGTTTAAAATTGTAATGATAGTTGCTCCCCTGTTCTTTGTTATTTCGGACGCAACAATCGTTCTGAGATTTTTCAATAAAGAAAAATACGGAACATATCCGATAAGAATTGTAAACTTAGGCACATATTTTATCGCCCAGATGCTTTTCGGACTTGCGATATATATAGCGAACAACAATTATTCGGTAAGTTGCAAATAATGATTAAACACACTTGATTTTTATATTACGTTGTGATAAAATATCTGAGTAAAATTCAAACGCTTTGACGAAGAGAGTAAGATTTTCCGTTGCGACAGAGAGGCTGCTTCAAAAGGCTGAAAGAGCGGCCGGCATAAAGAATATCCGAAGTTCACTTCCGAGCGGCTTTGCTAAAAGGCGACGAGTAGGCAAAGACGGGACTTCCCGTTACAGAAAAAAGAGTGTTTGCTTCGGATGCAAAAATCAGGGTGGTACCGCGGAGTTATCGGCTTCGTCCCTTTCGGGACGAAGCCTTTTTTCGTCCTTGAAACAACAAAAACGAAAGGATGATTATTTTGAAAGAAAAACTTGAAGCTATCAGGCTTCTTGCGCAGCAAAAGCTGCTTGATTCTTCTTCAAGGCAGGAATTGGAAGAACTCAGAGTCCAGATTCTCGGTAAAAAAGGCGAATTAACCGCTATTTTAAAACAGATGGGTTCCCTTTCGCCGGAAGAAAGACCCATAATGGGTCAGAAAGCAAACGAGGTCAGGGCGTTTATTGAAGGAAAAATCGCCGAAAGACAGGCAGAACTTAAGGCAAAGGAAGCCGAGCTCAGGCTTGCAAACGAAACTATTGACGTTACGCTTCCCGGCGAAAAGCGTCCGCTCGGTCACAAGCACCCGCTTTCAATAGTTCTTGATGAGGTAAAGGATATATTTATCGGAATGGGCTTCCAGATTGCAACGGGGCCGGAAGTTGAATGGGATTACTATAATTTCGAGGCGCTTAATCTTCCGCCCGACCATCCGGCAAGAGATACGCAGGACACTTTTTATATCACCGAGAAAATGCTTCTGCGTACACAGACATCCCCTGTTCAGATAAGAGTTATGGAAAAACAGCAGCCTCCGATTCGCATAATTGCGCCCGGAAGAGTTTACCGTTCGGACGCAGTTGACGCGACTCACTCCCCGTTCTTCCATCAGATAGAAGGTCTTGTCGTTGACGAAGGAATCACAATGGGCGACCTTAAAGGAAATCTTATGCAGTTTGCAAAACGTCTTTACGGCGAGCAGACTCAGATAAGACTTCGTCCCCACCACTTCCCCTTTACGGAGCCAAGCTGCGAAATGGACGTTACATGCTTCAAATGCGGCGGCAAAGGCTGTCCGATGTGCAAGGGCGAAGGATGGGTCGAAATCCTCGGCGGCGGCATGGTTCACCCGAAGGTACTTAAAAACGGCGGAATCGACCCCGAAAAGTATTCGGGCTACGCTTTCGGAGTAGGTCTTGAAAGACTGACGATGTTCCGTTTCAATATTGACGATATGCGTTTGCTTTATGAAAACGATATGCGTTTCTTAGGTCAGTTTTAAGGAGGTGCTTTAAATGGATTTATCAAACAGATGGCTTTCGGACTATGTTGACGTAAGCGATATTTCACCCAAAGAATTTGCCGAAGCAATTACTATGACCGGTTCCAAGGTCGAAAGCTTTGCTTTTGAAGGCGAAGGCATTGAAAACGTCGTAGTCGGAAAGGTTATTTCACTCGAAAAGCACCCGGATTCCGACCATCTCTGGATTTGTCAGATTGACGCCAGTCAGGGTGAACCGCTTCAGATTGTCACGGGCGCTCAGAATCTTAAAGAAGGTGACGTAGTTCCCGTTGCCCTTCATAATTCAACCGTTTACGGCGGACATAAAATCACAAAGGGCAAGCTTCGCGGAGTCGAATCAAACGGAATGCTTTGTTCTCTCGGTGAATTGGGATTAACCGTTCACGATTTTCCCTATGCGATAGAGGACGGAATATTCGTCCTCGGCGACGATTGTGACAAAACACTCGGACTTGACATTCACAAGGCGATAGGTCTTGACGATCTTATTACGGAATTTGAGATTACTTCAAACCGCGCGGACTGCCTTTCCGTTATCGGATTGGCAAGAGAAACCGCGGCGACATTTAACAGAGAGCTTAAGATTCCTCAGCCCGAAGTCACAAAAACTCACGGGGACGTAAAAGATTTCCTTTCAGTCGAAATCAGAGAACCTTCGCTTTGCTACAGATACGCAGGCGCAGTTGTCGAGAACGTCAGAATCAAACCCTCTCCCCGCTGGATGAGGGAAAGACTTCGCGCATCGGGAGTAAGACCGATTAACAATATCGTAGACATTACAAACTACGTTATGCTTGAATTCGGTCAGCCCATGCACGCTTTTGACCTGAGATTCCTCGACGGCAACAAGGTTATTGTACGCAGAGCAGAAAACGGCGAAAAAATCACCACTCTTGACGGTATTGACCGTGAGCTTAACAATAATATGCTCGTTATAGCCGACGAAAACAAACCCGTCGCGGTTGCCGGCGTTATGGGCGGCGAATACTCGGGTATTATGGACGACACCACAACAATTGTTTTTGAATCGGCGATGTTCAACGGAGTATCCGTCAGACGCACTGCGAAGGCTCTCGGAATGAGAACGGAGTCTTCCTCAAGATATGAAAAAGAGCTTGACGCTACAGGCTGCGTACGTTCGCTCACAAGGGCGCTTCAGCTTGTTGAAGAGCTTGACGCAGGCGATATAGTCGGAGGCGTTGTCGACTGTGACTACAGCGATAAAACGCCCGTAACTCTCCCCTTCAAGCCCGACTGGGTTAACAATTTTATCGGTATTGACCTTTCTGCCGACGAACAGAAAGCAATTCTTGAAAAAATCGGATTCAAGATAGAAAACGATACCATCATTTCTCCCTCGTTCAGAAATGACATTGAGCATCAGGCTGATATTTCGGAGGAAATCGCGCGCTTCTACGGATACGACAAGATTCCCGACAGAGCTTTGTCAGGCGTTGCCGACGGCAGATACACACCCGTTCAGAAGCTTGAAAACAAGGTCAGTTCAGTACTTACCGCTCAGGGCGTTTCGGAAATCTGCACATATACATTCATCAGCCCCAAAGCTTATGACAAAATTAACCTTGATAATAACGACCCGCTCAGAAAAAGCGTAGTAATCTCCAATCCTCTCGGAGAAGATACAAGTATCATGCGGACGACTGCCGTTCCGTCAATGCTTGACGTTCTTTCGAGGAACTTCAACAACCGTAATGAATCGGCATCACTTTTTGAGATTGCGGTTCGCTTTAAATCAAACGGCACGGAAGAACTTCCTGACGAAAAACAGGATGTTGTTATCGGTATGTACTCGCCTGAGTGCAGCTATTTCACATTAAAGGGCATTATTGAGGAGCTGCTTTCGTCGCTTGGAATCGACAAATATGACATTGAAAGAGCCGTTGCAAACCCGTTCCTCCACCCCGGAAGAGCAGCCGAAATCAGCGTTGACGGAAGAATACTCGGCTTTATGGGCGAAGTTCATCCGGCAGTGCTTGAAAACTATTCAATCGGCACACGCTGCTATCTGGCTTCGCTTTCCATGGAGGCTCTGCTTGAAACGGGAATGAAGGAAAAGGTTTATTCACCGCTCCCGAAATACCCTGCTGTAAGCCGTGACCTTGCGTTTGTCTGCGACAAGGCTCTGCCCGTGCTCAAACTCGAAAATGAAATATCTCAGGCAGTCGGAAAGATTCTTGAAGATATTTCGCTATTTGACGTCTACGAAGGCGCTCAGATTGAAAAAGGCAAAAAGAGCGTTGCGTTCAGCTTAAAGCTTCGTTCAAACGAAAAAACTCTTACGGATGAAGAAGCGGACGCTGCAATGAAGAGAGCTATCAAAGCGCTCGAAAAAATCGGTGCTGTTCTCAGAAGCTAAAAAAAAATAAGAATAGCGGGGTTCGTTTGAACCCCGCTCTTAATTTTAATATCAGTCTTTCACCCGACCTGCTACATAATCCGCAAAAGTTTTGAATCCCTCAAGATAGTCGTCTGTTTTAAAGTATTCCGCAACCATGCTGTTTATTTCGTCAATTTCGTTTTCATCAATTCTTCTTTCGGCAACCTTGCCGCAGGAATATACGGTCCAGCTTCTGCTGTCCTTACAGTAAACAAGAAGGCATCCGCCGTTTTTACCGCCGTAATTGTTCTTCTCATAGTATTTTTTTGCATAATTCCTGCCCGTTTTTGAACCGAAATTATCGACGGTGAGAACAATAATATCGATATTTTTATCATCGCTCAGGTCATCAAGCAGGTCTTTAAGATAATCGGACTCGCTTTCTGTAAGAAGACCGGCTGAATCCTTAAAAAGAGGACCTGTTCTTTCGGATTCCTTTTTTTCGCCTAAACTATCGAATAATGAATCAAAAACATCCGTAAACAGAAACAGTCCGCCGACAATCAGTGCTATGGCGACAACTACGGACAGAATAATTATCCACGCCTTGCTCTTTTTTACCTTTGCACCGCATGCAGGACAGATATTAAATCCGTCGGGAATTATGTTTTTACATTTTTTACAAATCATTTCATTCACTCCTAAAAAAGTACTGATTAGATTTTATCACAGTAATTATTATAATTCAACCGAAAAATGACAAAAGAAAAACAGTACGGTTTCCCGTACTGTCAGTTGGTTTATATGAATTATTTAACCAATTCCTTAACCTTAGCTGCTTTACCAACTCTGTCACGAAGATAATAGAGCTTGCTTCTGCGAACTTTACCTTCACGAACTGTTTCAACCTTCGCAACGTTGGGAGAATTAACGGGGAAAACCCTTTCAACGCCAACGCCGTAAGAAACACGGCGAACTGTAAATGTTTCGGAAACACCGCTGCCTTTTTTAGCGATTACAGTGCCTTCAAACATCTGGATTCTTTCTCTTTCGCCTTCACGAATCTTAACGGAAACGCGAACAGTGCTGCCGATTTTGATTTCGGGCTTATCTTCCTTGATCATGCCCTCTGTCATAAGTTTTAATGCGTCCATAATGAACCTCCAATTTTTTTCAAGCGTTCATGAAATCACCCGGACACAGAGGACCGCTCGCTTTAATGTTGCCATTAACTGCCGTTTGCGGAAGAGCAAACGCACAAAAATGCTTGTATATATTATCACAAAGTAACTAATAATGCAAGAAAAATTTTTATTATTAATAAAAAACTTTTTTATCAGCCGTAAGCATTCTTATTTTTTTAATTCTTGTAAGGCTCGGTCTTACGGTCAGATCCCTGTTAAGGCGTTCAAAAAGAACTGTCGGATTAAGATTTCTGACGTTTCCCGCGCACAGTACGCAGGACAACTCAACAGTATCGGAATTAAGGCTTATTTCGTAGGAGTCGATATAGTCCTTAAGATTAACCTCCACGTCAATCTTTTTTCCCTTTTTCTTTGCCTTTTTGCATGTTATAAGCTCATCAGAACCGAGAATGAGAGAAATGTTATTCGAGTATTCTACGGCATTCTCTTCGTTTTCAAATTCAAATACAGTAAAGTATTCGGCAAATGAAATGTCGTTGCTTTTAAGAAAATCAGACAAAACCCCTGTAACTTCAAGTCCCTCCGGCAAAGTCCGGTTCAGCCGGTTTTTTATCTGTTCGTTTGATATATCCCCGACAATTCTTATATCAAAGCTCTCACACTCGCTTTCGATTCCGAGCGGAAGCGGAAGAGCAAAAGTCAGAAACGGATGAGGGTTGAATCCCTCCGTATACCAGAGCGGGATTTGAGCCCTTGTCATGGCTCTTGTGACAGTACGCATCAAGTCAAGATGAGATATATACTTTGCCGTCGAAAACTTGGAGAAACAAACTCTAACCTCTTGCATCGCATTTACCTCCCCAAAGCCTGTCCGCGCCGCATCCGGCGCATTTTTCACGGCAATGCGCGGTTGTTTCGCTGCGTTTAGCCTTCTCGTTTTCTTTCATAAGAAAGCTCTTTCTTATGCCGTAATCAAACATATCCCACGGAAGAATTTCGTCATATTCCCTTCTTCGGTTTGCATAAAACGCAGGGTCAAGACCGCACTCTTTAAATGTTTCAAGCCATGTTTCAAGCGAGAAAAACTCATCCCAGCTGTCGAAACGGCAGCCTTTTTTATGTAAAGCAACAAGCAGCGCCGAAAGCCTTCTGTCTCCCCTTGCGAGAACGCCTTCCATAAAGGACATATCAGCCTCATGACAGGATGCCGAAATCTTTCTCGATTTTATTGAGTTTTTCAGATGCTCCTGCTTAATTTTAAGCATATCCATAGTATCCTGCGGTTCCCACTGGAAAGGAGTAAACGGCTTCGGGACAAAAGAAGCAACGCTGATATTTACAGAAACGCTTTTGCCCTTCTGCCTGTTCGGATTATTATAAAACGCGTCAACAACCTTCTGCGAAAGGTCGGCAATGCCCTCGATATCTTCCATCGTTTCAGTCGGAAGTCCGAGCATAAAATACAGTTTAACTGCCGTCCAACCGCCGTCAAAAGCCTTGACCGCGGTAGTAAGGACGGATTCTTCGGTAACATTTTTATTAATAGCGTCTCTGAGCCTCTGAGTTCCGGCTTCGGCAGCGAATGTAAGTCCGCTTCGGCGCACCTGCTGAATCTGCTTCATAAGCTCGTCCGAAAAATTGTCAACCCTCAGGCTCGGAAGCGCAACATTAATTTTCCGGGGAATCGCCCATTCAAAAATTTTCGGCAAAAGCTCTTCAAGGTGTGTATAATCGCTTGTGCTCAACGAAGCGAGTGAAATCTCGTCATACCCGCTCGATTCGCAAAGAGCCTTGCACTGGCTGTTAACCGTGTCCGCCTGTTTTTCCCTTATGGGTCTGTAAATAAAACCCGCCTGACAGAAACGGCATCCCCTGATACAGCCTCGGAAAAGCTCGCCGGTAACTCTGTCGAACACTACTTCAATTGACGGTACTACAAATTTATCGGGATAAAAGGCTTTGTCCATATCGGGAACGACGCGCTTTTTAACAGTTTTTTTCGCTTCGGGCTTATTCGGTTCAACGCTTTTTATAGTCCCGTCTTCGTTATATTCAATATCATAAAAAGCCGGAACGTAAAAACCGTCAAGCTTTGCGACATCACGCAGAAACTCCTCTTTGGTTGAACCTTTTTTCTTATGATAAATCATAAGATCCGCAATCTCGAGCGTTGAATCCTCACCGTCGCCGAGTGAAAACACGTCAATAAAATCGGCAATGGGTTCGGGATTGCAGGCACACGGGCCTCCCGCTACAACTATGGGTGTGAGTTCTTTTCTGTCTTCGGATCTGACCGGCAAACCGGCAAGATCAAGCATATTCAGGATATTCGTATAGCTCATCTCATACTGAAGAGTAAAGCCGATCATATCGAAATCCTTAACATTATCACCGCTTTCAAGAGCAAAAAGAGGAACGTTATTCTTTCGCATTTCGTCCTCCATATCCACCCACGGGGCAAAAACCCGCTCGCACCAGATATTGTCGCGGGAGTTCATCAGAGAGTACAGAATCTTTATTCCGAGATGCGACATCCCGATTTCGTATACATCGGGAAAACAGAACGCATACCGCAGGTCCGTTTTATTCTTATCTTTAACTACGCTGTTAAGCTCGCCGCCGACATACCTTCCGGGCTTTTGAACCCGTTCAAGCAGCTTTTCAACTTCCTTTTTCATATATCCTTCTCCGAAAGAATTAATTAAAATTATAATACAACAGTTTCAGTCTTTTTTCAAGCGAGAAAACACAAGATATATCTCGCACAAAAGCAATGTAAAATTGTTGTATTTCAAAAAAAGCATAATCCCTGAAAAAAGAACAAATAAAGCAGTGACAACCGAAAAATAATTTCTCAGTTTAATTGCCGTTTCAAGCGTCAGACGGCTTTTGACAAAAGCATACAGCGCCCTTCCCCCGTCAAGCGGAAAAAAAGGAAGCATATTAAACAAAGCGAGAGTTAAATTAACTGCAAAAATGTTAAAAACAAAAGATGAATGAGTTTCCCTGTAAACTAAAAAAGAAATCAAAGATATAAAGGTATTAACCCCGATTCCCGCAAGAGAAACAATTATTTCTCTTTGATAATTAAGATTTGAGTAAGAAATCCCTTCGATTCTCATTCCGTAATACGAAAAAGATACACTCTTTATTCCTGTTTTGAAAAACAGCGCTGACAAAAGATGTCCCGATTCGTGAAACATAGCGGAAACAAGAGTAATAATAACAACGGAATTTACCTTTAATGCAAGTAATAACGTTATTACCGCAAAGAATAAAGGGTTAATACGAACTGTCAGCTTTTCAGTCTTCAGCTGCATTTAATACTTCTTCCGGATTGCAGCTCATTTCGTTTATTCTGATTTCAAAGTGCAGATGAGGTCCTGTTGACCAGCCCGTTGAACCGACGCGCGCAATAACGGAACCTGCTTTAACAAACTGACCTTCTTTGCATAAAATTTCAGAGCAATGGTAATAAAGAGTTGAAACGCTTTCACCGTGAGAAAGAACAATATAATTGCCCCTGACATCCGTCCACCCCGTTTGAGTTACGGTTCCGTCAAAAGCCGCCCTGACTTTTGTTCCTTCATCAGCTGCCATATCAAGACCTGTGTGAAAGCCGTACTGTCCTGAAATCGGATTTGTCCTGTAGCCGAAGCCGGACGTTACGGAATACTCTTCAAGAGGAGGAGTAATTATCCGGCTGAGTTCATAAGGAGAAAACGAAGTCCCGTCAATTGCGGGCAATAAATCCTCCCCGCCTTTGCCGTCGTTCTCTTCTTTCAGGTCTTTTTTCTCCGGTTCAGCCTCAGTCGTTTGCTCCGAGGATATCTGTTCTTCGGTTTCTGAAATCTCCTCTTTTCTGTTAAACACGTCGTCGGAAGTAATATTCTTTAAAACGGATTTTATCTCGCTGACTGAAACATCCCTTTGATTAAATGAAATATACTTATTTCTGAAATACTCAAAACTATCGGGGCCTGCTTTTTTTAAAACAAAAAGAGAAATCAGCAAAAGCAGGCTGAAAATAAACTGGCACACAAGAGTTCGCACAAGGAAACCGTTGCGTGAAACCGGTCGCTCCGTCTTTCCTGCGTTTTCCCTTCTTCTGTTTTCCCTTTCCTCAAAAGTGGGGATTTTATTTCTTGTTTCTTTTTCATTCATTTTTATCACCATTTAATAATATGGATAAAAATGGACAAATATGAAAAAAGCTGTTTTTCAGGAGAATAACCAACCTGAAAAACAGCTTTGAATTACAAAGTATCAAGCATTCTTTATGTCGTTTGCGTAAACTTTAAAAATAACCCATTTTGTAAAATATTCACAATAAAGAGAATCCTTCGTTGAATACTCGTTACCCTCTGCCGCCGTTCCCGTAGCCTTTTTTGCTTCAAGCGAAGCAGAAACAGTATAAATGTTTTTAAGAGTTGAAGTATCCCGTACGGGTTTCCCGTATTTATCTCTGGTTCCGTCAAATTCAAAAACAAGGTTCGCATCCTTTTTCATAGAGCTTGCGTAAAAAGCAACAAGCCTTTGAGGGCTGACGCCGTATTTAAGAACAACCGCATTTAAAAACGGGTTCGACGGATCGGCAGAAACAAGCATAATTTCATCGTCATCGGAAACGTCTTCGGACGCAATTGTTGTAACCGTCTGATTTTCATCCGGAGGTTCGACGTTATCAAAATCCGACGGGAATGTGACATCATCCTGCTGATTCTGAGTAACAGGCTCAGCTGCACTATCCGTCGTGATTTCAAGAGTCGGTTCAATTACATCAACCGTCGGAGGACGGACATCCTTTGAACAGGATGAAAAAACTATAAGCAATAATAACAGAATTATAAATAATGAAGTCTTTTTCATATCCGATAATTAATTAACAATAATAGAGGTTCACAAATGAAAAAGGCGGTGAAACCACCGCCGTTTTCATTTAAAAAATTACTCTTCAGTCTTATCTTCAGCTGAGTCGTCTTTGTCGCCCATGCCGAGGAGACCCTTGATCATTTCGATAATCTTCATGATGTCGAAATCGCCGCCGGTAACCTTTTCAATGAGACCTTTGATTGTTTCGATGATACCTTCCATAGTTTACACCTCTTTTGGAACTAAATTTGAATTCAAATTTCGGTTTTCACCACTCATATAATAGCACATGTTTCGTGAAAAGTAAATCAATTCCATTCATTTTTTTGAACAAATAATTTAATATAGATTTGTGCAATATGTCAAATCACTTCTTCTGAGGTCCGTTAAAGCCCTTTTCGAGCTGGAATTTTTCAATCTTTTCGATAACGCCGAGAACAACATCAAATCCTGTTCCGACCGTGTCTTCATCAAAGCGGTCGGGAAGGTCGTGCCATGTATGATAATAATATGTAAGCATAGGATTCTGCGCAGCAAATGTAACGGACTTGATGCCCGCCCTTGTCATGGGAGTTGAGTCGCAGCCTCCTACAGGGTTATGAATACAATGATTCTTGCTCTTGCTCGGGACTTCAAGCTCTTTGAACGTTTCTTTAAACATTCTTTCCATATCCGCGTCGAATCGGCAGCCCTGCCAGTCATCCTTAATAACAACTTCAAAATAATCCTTATCGGCTACGGAGTCAATATTAATATTCCAGGCATTTTTGGTAAGGTCGTCGTTTTTATGCTCTCTTGTGAAAGCCATTGAACCGCGAAGTCCGGGTTCCTCAGAGCCGACCGAAAGATCGACTATGCGGCATTTCTTTGGCATTTTATCGGGATTCTCTTTAAAGTATTTTAATACCTCGTAGCTTAAAGCAATACCCGTCGCGTTATCCATAGCGCCTCTTGAAGCGTTTTGTTCATTCTTGTCATTCCACATTGCAACGAAACTGCTGCCGATTGCAGTAATGGCGGGAAGAACGAAAAGGATGGTTCTGAATACTCTGAACGAAGGACGAAGCAATACAGCCGACGACCATTTATACATAGCCATAAAGATATTGTCCGGTCCGTAGAATGTTCTGCCGATTTCATTGGCGCCGTAAATAACAGCCATTGCAATAGCTATGCCTACAACAAGGAAAACACAGACAGCGCCGAAACCGACTTTGCCGTATGTGGCAAGAACACCTAAAATCGGCTTATCTTTATGTCTGTAAGCATGCTCGGAATGTTTCCATGTCCATGAAGTATCCGTATGTCCGGAAAGGATAATTGTATAATCATACTCGCCGTCTTCAGGAAGCAATTCCCCGTACGTGTTTGTCGATATTTCCTGATGGAAAAACATATCGAACCATGTTTTGTAAAGGAAGCAGCTGAGAACAAGCCACATTACAAAAATGACACCGGCAATTGCCATAAAATACCAGATATACGTATTGTACAACGCAAAATAAATAAGCAGGCTCATTATAATACCGAACCAACCTGCATAAGGCAATCCGCCGATTCCCGAGCGGGGCGAAACCGCAAATTCCTCCTGCTTGGGAGTAATGCCGATTTCGCGAAGCTTGTCAGCCATATAATCGTGGAATTTACGTTCATTTTTGCTGCCGGGCAAACGCGAGCCGATATTGAGTGAAGCGTGTTTAACTATGTCAAACGCTTCTTTGGCATATTTTCTGTTCTCTTCTTTCATAGAACAAACCTCCGTTTTTCATATTAGTTTTATTTTATTGTATTTTTAATAAAAAATCAATAATAATGCTTAAATTTCAGTAAAATTATGCCTTTACAATTGGTGAAATAAAATATAAAAATGACTGTTTTCAAATCAATATGTAAGATTGTTAAAAAAATATATAACTTTCATAAAGAATTATATAAAATATTCCAAAAGTTTGTTAAATAAATGTCAATTCGTTGACTTTAAAGTTCGTTTTTTGCTATAATCTACCGCGTAATATTTATTAGGAGGCATATAAAAATGTCAAGAGTTTACAATTTTTCAGCAGGTCCTTCAATGCTCCCCGAAGAAGTTCTCAGGCAGGCAGCAGAGGAGATGCTTGATTACCACGGAAGCGGTCAGTCCGTTATGGAAATGAGTCACCGTTCCAAGGTATATGACGAAATAATCAAGGGCGCTGAAGCGCTTCTTCGCGAGATTATGAATATTCCCGACAATTACAAGGTTCTTTTCCTTCAGGGCGGCGCTTCGGCTCAGTTTTCGGCTATTCCGCTGAACTTTATGAACAAAAGCGGCAAAGCTGACTATGTAATCACCGGTCAGTGGGCTAAAAAAGCTTTTCAGGAAGCTCAGAAATACGGTGATGCAAAAGCTGTTGCTTCTTCCGCAGACAAAACCTTCTCATATATCCCGAAGCTTGACAAAAGCGAATTCACACCCGATGCAGACTATTTCTATATCTGCATGAACAATACAATTTACGGTACGGTTTACCACGAGCTTCCCGATACGGGCAATGTTCCGCTTATTGCCGATATTTCTTCGTGCTTCCTTTCGGAGCCGATTGACGTTACAAAGTTCGGAATGCTTTACGGCGGCGCACAGAAAAATGTTGCTCCCGCAGGTCTTGTAATCGCCATCATCCGCGAGGACCTTCTCGGAAACGCAAGGGACATCACTCCCACAATGCTCAACTATAAGATTCAGGCTGACGCCGAATCTCTTTACAACACTCCCCCCTGCTACACAATTTACATCTGCAAGCTTGTTCTTGAATGGATAAAGAGAACGGGCGGACTTGAAGCAATGAAGGAAAGAAACGAAAAGAAGGCTAAGCTTCTTTACGATTTTCTCGATTCAAGCAAGATGTTCAGAGGAACCGTTGTCAAAGAAGACCGTTCGCTTATGAACGTTCCGTTTGTAACAGACAGCGAAGAGCTTAACGCAAAATTCGTTAAAGAAGCAACCGAAGCAGGTCTTGTTAACCTTAAAGGTCACAGAACAGTCGGCGGAATGCGCGCTTCCATTTATAACGCAATGCCCTACGAAGGCGTCGAAAAGCTCGTCAACTTCATGAAAGACTTTGAAGAGAAAAATTCATAAGAGGTAATTGAAATGTATAATATTCTTACTTTAAATAAGATTTCCGAAAACGGACTTAAAAAGTTTGACGAAAAGTATAACTGCTCCGCCGAAATTGAAAATCCGGACGCAATTCTTGTCCGTTCGGCTTCAATGCACGACATGAAGCTTTCTGAAAGCACTCTTGCGGTTGCAAGAGCCGGAGCGGGCGTCAATAACATTCCCGTCGCCGAGCTCAGCGAACAGGGTATCGTAGTTTTTAACACTCCGGGCGCTAACGCAAATGCAGTTAAGGAACTTGTTCTTTGCGGACTTTTCCTTTCTTCAAGAAAAATTGTCAACGGAATCGAATGGGCGCAGACGCTCAAGGGCGAGGATGAAGTAGGCAAAAAGGTTGAAAAAGGCAAGTCGGCTTTTGTCGGTCCGGAAATCAAGGGCAAAAAGCTCGGTGTTATCGGTCTTGGCGCAATAGGTATTTTAGTCGCAAACGCAGCAGAGAAGCTCGGAATGAAAGTTTACGGATACGATCCTTATCTTTCGGTAGACGCTGCGTGGAACCTTTCACGCTCGATTATTCACGCTCCTTCGGTTGACGAAATTTACAGCGAATGCGACTACATTACAATTCACGTTCCGCTTCTTGACAGTACAAGAGATTTCATCAACGCCGAAGCTATCGCCAAGATGAAGGACGGAGTTAGAATTCTTAACTTTGCGCGTGACGCTCTTGTTAATTCGGCGGATATGATTGAAGCCCTTTCAAGCGGAAAGGTAGCTTCCTATGCAACCGATTTCCCGACTGAAGAACTTCTCGGCGTTTCGGGCGTAATTGCTATCCCCCATCTCGGCGCTTCAACCCCCGAATCAGAAGAAAACTGCGCAGTTATGGCTGTAAAACAGCTTCGCGATTTTATTGAAAACGGAAATATTAAAAACTCCGTAAACCTTCCCAATGTCGACGCTCCGAGAAGCCACAGAACAAGAGTTGCAATTATTCACCGCAACATCCCAAATGTGCTCAGTCAGATTCTTCCCGCAGTTTCAGCAGGCGGAATCAACATTGACAACATGGTTAACAAATCCAAAAACGAGTACGCATATACTCTTATCGACGTAGACGGCGATGTAACCGAGGAATCTCTGACCGAACTTAAAAAGGTTGACGGAATTATCAGGATCCGCATAATCAAATAATTAATAAAAAATGAAACAGGCAGTGGGAGTTTAACTCTCGCTGCCTGTTTTCATCTGCGTCTTTTTTCGCGGTTTGTAATAATGACGCTTTTTATTTTTCTTTTCTTCGGTGATTTCGGATGTTGTATGCCTTATATCAAGGTGGTCATAGAATTTTTTAAATCTTACGGAGTATCTCAGAAGAGCTCCGCAATTTTTACACTTAAAATCAGCCCTGAAATACTGGTTCATATATTTCCAATCGGTAATTCTTTCGGTCATCTCGCCGCATTTTATACATTTACATTCAAGCAATTGCTTGTCGACAAGCGGATGATTAATATTACTGATTGCGTGAGGCTTAAACTCGAGTCGGTGATAGAACTGCGAGTCGCACCTTCTTATGTACGGACTGAGTTTTTCCACGGAAAAAACCTTTCTGAAGCAGTCCGCAGAAAGAAGGCTGTCGTCAAGGGCTCTGTGGTGAGGATACAAATCCGGATCAATCCCAAGCTTTTCCGCCGCAGTGCTAAGACCGATTTGCTGGGACGAAGGGACATCAATAAAGCTCTGGCAGAACTTCTGTAAATCCGCATAAAAACCGGCAAACGGCAGCATTGAGGTGCCGAAATAGTACCTGTAATTGCTTATCATCGTTCTGATATCGCCGTCAGCCCATGTGAGAACCGTTGTGGGTTCGTCGCCTATCCAGTCGCCAAACTGCTCAATTACATCCTGAAAAAAATCACCTGTATTAATTTCTTCGTTAGTCAGATTTGTAAGCTGTTTAACGCGCCGCTGAAGCTTCCTGCCGATCTGGGGACGTACAAGCTGAGAAAACGTGTCAATTTCATTGAGCTTTTCATCAAGCTTGACAGCGCCGATTTCAATAATCTCGTTAATAAAACCGCCAAGACGCTTACAGTAGGTGTTATTCCACTCCAAATCCATGATAACATAGTGCATAACAACCCAACTTTATATAAATGTATTTATTAAAAATTTACCGTATAAATATACCACATCAGAGCGGAAACTTCAACTCAATTATATTGATGATCGAGTTTTTATCCGCCTGTTCAAGAGCCTGAGAAAAATCGAAACCGTAAAATGTCTCATCCTCAAATAAATCTTTCAGCGGACAAAGCACAAATGCCCTTTCGTTTATTCTCGGGTGAGGAACAGTCAGCTCATCCTCGTTACGGGTATAATCCTCGTAAAGGAGCAAATCAAGATCAATCACTCTCGGACCGTTTTTAAACAGACGGATTCTTCCAAGAGCAGCCTCAATTCCGAGAAGCGCGCCAAGCAATGCCTTGGGCGAAAGAGAAGTTGAAATAAGCACGCAGCAATTATAAAAATTCTGCTGTTTTTCATATCCCCAGGGTTTTGTTTCGTAAACCTTTGAAATTTTTTTAATGCTCGTTCTCGGCAAGAGAGACAACGATTCAAGAGCCTTTTTCAGGTTTTTCTCCCTGTCGCCGATATTCGTACCTATTCCGATAACTGCCTGTTTCATTACCTGTCCCTTTCAATTCTGACGCTGACATAACCGAACTCTTCTTTTATGGGAGCGTCAGGCTTTTTTACTTCTACAATAAGTTTTTCTATTCTCGGAAAAGCGACAAACAGCGCGTCACATATTCTCTGCGCCGCGTGTTCAATCAAATCGTCCTTTGAAGAAAGAAATTCCTTCTTAACCGTTTTTATTATCCGCGCGTAGCTTACGGTATCGTCAACACTGTCGCTCTGACAAGGCAGATACAGGTCGAGAAAAGCGTCGATATCTATCAAAAAATACTGACCGTTGTTTTTCTCGAATTCATTTACGCCGTGATAAGCGTATATTTTTAAGTTTTTGACTCTGATACAGTCCATAATTATCTCCTGATTATTTCGTCGCAGGTTTTTAAGGCAAGAACATTTTCTCTTACATGATGAACTCTTACGAAATCAGTCCCTCCTGCAACCGCAACAGCGTTCGCGCCGATTGTGCCGTAAAGCAAGTCGTCATCCACGGCATTACTTGAGATTTTTATAACCCGTTTACATGAAACGGCAGTCATAAGAGCAATTTCTTTTCTTTTCAGGAACTTTATGTTTTTAAGCAAAGTCAGGTTATCTTCATAACCTTTGCCGAAGCCTATGCCCATATCGAGCATAATCTGTGCTTTTTTTATTCCGGATGAAACACACTTTTCGGTCACGTCGTCAAAAAATCCGTTTACGCTTTCGGTTACCCTGCCTTTATAATCAATTTCGGTTGAAGAATCAGCAAATCCTGTATGAGTAATAATCCATCCGGCATTATATTTTTTAACAATTTCAGCCATTTGCGGGTTAAATACTCCGCTTACGTCGTTAATAATCCTCGCTCCGTTTTCAAGGGCAAACAGGGCGACCGCAGGATAATATGTATCAACAGATACCGGTATATCTGTTTTTTTGCAAATACTTTCAATAACCGGAGAAAGAAGCTCAATTTCTTCATCAGCGGTTTTTTTTACATGACCCGGTCTTGTGGACTGAGCGCCGATGTCAAGAATATGAGCGCCCTGTTCTTCAATTTCCTTTGCTCTTTTAATCTGAGAATCCGCGTCGGCGTATTTCCCCCCGTCAAAAAACGAATCGGACGTAATATTAAGAATTCCCATTACGTAAGTCTTTTTACCGAGAGGAAAAGAAAAGCCGTTTCCGGAAAAATAATACATATTATTCACCCCCGAAAAGGCTCATAACCTCCGAACGGGTTCTCGCGTCGCTCTTCATAATTCCGCGAAGAGCTGAAGTCCTCGTAACTGCGCCGGCTGCGCGGATTCCCCTCATTGTCATGCAAAGATGTTCCGCTTCAACAAGAACTGCAACACCCTTGGGATGAAGGTTTTCTTCAAGAAAATCGGCAATCTGGCTTGTCAGTCTTTCCTGAAGCTGAGGTCTTTTTGAATAAAAATCAACAATTCTCGCAAGCTTTGAAAGCCCGAGAACCTTACCGTCGGACGGTATATACGCAATATGCGCCTTTCCTATAAAGGGAAGAAGATGATGTTCGCACATGGAATAAAGAGGGATGTCTTTAACTATTACCATTTCATCATTTTTACCCTTGTTAAATAATTTGAGATGCTTTTCGGCAGTGCCTTCGAGTCCGGCAAAAACCTCTTCATACATTCTTGCAACTCTTGCGGGCGTTTCTACAAGTCCCTCCCTGTCGGGATCTTCGCCGATGGCTATGAGTATTTCACGCACCGCGTTTTCAATTCTCTTTTTATCCATTATTCGTTCACCTTCATTTCATCAATTGAAGAAACCGCTTTACTGCTTTTTCTTAACGAATCGTTTATAAAAGAATTAGCCGTTTCTTTATAATTACTGAAGTCCTTCGCCGAAATATCGGTTTCAATGAGGTTAATTACAGCGTCGAAGTTTTCCTGGTCAGCTTGTATTTTGCCCTCGTTAAGATAAAAATCAATTACTTCGCAGGCAAAAGCGCTTCTGTCGGAGCCGCTCAGATATTTAAAATAGCTCAGAACCGTTTCAGCCGTAGCGGACTGTTCGCCCTTTTCAAGGTTTAAAACATAGTCTTTGCCTTTGATATTAATTTTTTCATCCGAATTAACGGTAACTTCGCCGAAGCGGGAAAAAATCTTTTTAAGATTTGTCTGCGTTACATTTATATATCGGTCTATTTTAATTCCGTAAGACGTTTCGACGGCCTTTTTCAGCCCTGAAGCTCCGCCGGAGGAAAACAGATCGGTAAAAGAGCTGCTTTTCCCTTCAATTATAATTTCATCGGTATTCTCAAAAGAATAGACAGAGATTTCCTTGCCGTCCATATCAAAATTTAAAATACCGAAAAACTCAAGCTCCTTTGAGCTGTCCGAACAAACAAAAAGAATATTAGCGTTTCCCGAATAATGAACGGGGAAAGTTGAACTTTCGGTTTCAGACGGAGTTTCGGTTGACTCCTGTTTTCTGTCAATAAGATTTTTAAGATTAAAATTAACGCTTTTTAATAAAATAAGCGTAGATACAACGGCAAGAAGAAGCGCAAAACATAAAAAGGCGATAATAAAAGTCGCCCGGTTCTTTTTTTGCTTTCTTTTTTCCTTATTAAACTGCAAGGCAGTTTTCAGCTCTTCTTTTTTCAATTGTTTTCATCCTCTATATAAAAACTGCTGAATTCTGAGCAGTCGACATTTTTCTATTATTTTAACATAAAAATAAATCCAATGCAATAACACATTGGATTTATTGTTAGACAAAAATTACGGTTTATAATCGGTAAAAAACGGATTGAAATCAACCTGCGTTGCTCTTTGATTTGTTTGTGCGAATAACCGTAGGCTCGCTTTTACCGTTTACACAGTCGGCATTAATAACGACTTTCGTGATTGAAGAATCCGACGGAGTATTGAACATTGTCGGCATAAGGACGGATTCCATAATGGAACGAAGTCCCCTTGCTCCGGTCTTCTTTTCAAGAGTAAGGTCCGCAACAGCTTCAAGAGCGTCGTCGGTAAACTCAAGCTCAACGCCGTCCATATCAAGAAGCGCTTCAAACTGCTTGACGATAGCGTTCTTGGGTTCTTTAAGGATTCTTACAAGTGCGTCCCTGTCAAGCGGAGACAACGCCGTAATCACGGGAATTCTTCCGACAAGCTCGGGAATAAGACCGAATTTAACAAGGTCCTGAGGAATAACCTGAGAAAGAAGCATCTCGCTGTCATCAGCTTTAGCCGTATCAACGTCGCGGTTGAATCCCATTGAAGAATTATGCACTCTCTTCTCAACAATCTTTTCAATGCCGTCAAAAGCGCCGGCGCAGATGAAAAGAATATTTGAAGTATCAACCTGAATAAACTCCTGCTGAGGATGCTTTCTTCCGCCCTGAGGAGGAACGTTGGAAACAGTGCCTTCAAGGATTTTAAGAAGAGCCTGCTGAACGCCTTCCCCGCTGACATCACGGGTAATGGAAGTGTTTTCACTCTTCCTGCCTATCTTATCAATCTCATCGACATAAATAATACCGCGTTCGGCTCTCTCAACATCGTAATCAGCCGCCTGAATAAGACGCAGAAGGATGTTTTCAACATCTTCGCCGACATAACCCGCCTCGGTAAGAGTCGTAGCGTCGGCAATAGCAAACGGAACGTCGAGAATCTTGGCAAGCGTCTGTGCAAGCATTGTTTTACCTACGCCCGTAGGACCCAAAAGAAGAATATTGCTCTTTTGCAAATCAACCTTTGTCTGAGAGCCTTTATAAATTCTTTTGTAATGGTTATATACCGCAACGGAAAGCGCTATTTTAGCATTGTCCTGACCGATAACATACTCGTCAAGTTTGTTTTTAAGCTCCTGCGGAGTGGGAAGAGTCTTTAATTCGTCATTCTTCTTTCCCTGTCTGGAAGAAGAATAATTCTCCTCCTCGATTATCGACATGCAATAACCGATACATTCGTCGCAGATACAGACATTAGGTCCTGCAATAAGCTTGTGAACCTGATTCTGAGTTTTACCGCAAAAAGAACAGTGCAGCATCTTTTCCTTTGTGTCGTTTTCTCTTGCCATGTTTTATCTCTTTTCAATTACCTTGTCAACCAAACCGTATTCCATGGCTTCGGTTGCAGTCATAAAATTATCTCTCTCCGTATCGGCAGCAATAATCTCAAGGGGCTTGCCCGTGTTTTCGGCAAGAATCCGGTTCAGGTTAGCCTTGATGCGAAGGATATGGTTAGCAGTAATTTCGATATCAGTCGCCTGACCCTGAGCGCCGCCCGAGGGCTGATGAATCATTATTTCACTGTTCGGAAGAGCAAACCTCTTGCCCTTGGCGCCGCTTGAAAGCAGAAATGCGCCCATGCTTGCGGCAAGACCGATGCAGATTGTCGAAACATCGCATTTGATATATTGCATTGTATCATAAATTGCCATGCCTGCGGTAACGGAACCGCCGGGAGAATTGATATAAAGGCTTATATCCTTTTCGCTGTCCTGACCTTCAAGATACAGAAGCTGAGCAACTACAAGCGAAGCAGTTGCGTCATTAACCTCGTCGGAAAGGACTATAATTCTGTCATTGAGCAAACGGGAAAAAATATCATAACTTCTTTCTCCCCTGTTGGTCTGCTCTACTACATAGGGAACTAATGCCATGAGTTCTCACTCCTAAATTTTTATTAAGTATTGACCGAAAAACAAGGAAATAAACAATTATTCCTTGTCAGCCTTTTTTTCGGCTGTTTTCTTGGCTGCGGGCTTCTTTGCAGGAGCCTTCTTTTCGGCAGGCTTCTTTTCTTCCGCCTTTGCATCGGTCTTTTTGGCTGCCGGCTTTTTAGCGGCAGGTTTCTTTGCAGCGGGTTTCTTTTCCTCGGAAGCTTCTTCCTTCTTTGCCGGAGCTTTCTTAGCGGCAGTCTTTGCGGCTGCTGTTGCGTTCTCTTTAATAAGATCAATAGCGGAAGCTCTTACGATATCGCCCGTAACATTTTCTTCGGGAAGTGCCTTTTTAATCTGGTCAACATCCATGTTATACATTTCGGAAAGCTTCTTATACTCGGCCTCGATAGCTTCTTCGGTAGCTTCAATCTTTTCGGTCTTGACGATTTCATCAAGAGCAAGATTGAGTTTAACCTCTTTGGCTGCCTTTTCCTTAAAGCTGTCGCGAAGAGCGTTCTTATCCATACCTGTATACTTAAGGTACATATCAAGGCTAAGACCCTGCATGGAAAGACGGTAACTGAAATCGTCAACATCGGAATCAATCTGCCTGTCAATCATCTGCTCGGGAATTTCAGCTTTGATTCCCTCGGCAACCTGATCAAGAAGGTCGTTTGTGAAATCAACGTCCGCAGCTTCTTCACGGCGCTTTTTAATTGTCTCTTTAATATCCTTTTTAAGCTCTTCAAGCGTGTCAAATTCGCTGACATCCATAGCGAAATCATCGTCAAGAGCGGGAAGCTCTTTCTTCTTGATTTCATGAAGCTTGATTTTAAACACTGCATCTTTTCCGGCAAGTTCTTCCGAACCGTAGTCTTTCGGGAAAGTAACGTTTACATCGAAGCTTTCGTCGGCATTATGACCGATAACCTGCTCTTCAAATCCGGGAATGAATGTATTGGAGCCGATTTCAAGCTCGTAGTTTTCGCCCTTGCCGCCTTCAAAAGCTTTTCCGTTCTGGAAGCCTTCAAAGTCAATTACGGCGATATCTCCGTTTTCAACAGTTCTGTCTTCAACGGTAACAGTTCTTGCATTCTGCTCCTGAAGTCTTTTCAGCTCGGCTTTAACGTCGTCTGCGGAAACTTTAACAGCCTTCTTTTCGGCTTTAAGTCCCTTATACTTACCGAGTTTAACTTCAGGCTTAACAACAACTTTAAGATTGAATTCAACGCCCTCAGCGCCGATTTTGTCAATATTTACGTCATAAGGGGAAGCAACGATTTCAAGACCCGCTTCTTCGATAGCTGCCGAAACAACATCGGGATAGAGTTCGTCAAAAGCATCCTCGTAAAACACGCCTTTTCCGTAAACTTTTTCAATCAGAGCTCTGGGAGCTTTACCCTTTCTGAAGCCCTGAACGGTGATTTTGTTCTTCTGCTTACGGTATGCCTTTTCAACAGCAGCCTCGAACTGCTCTGCGTCAACCGTAATTTCAAGCTCATAGACATTTGTTTCAACTTTTTTTGAAGATTTTAAGCTCATTAAAAAATTCCTCCATAATTATATATATGCGAATAAATATTATAGCATATAAAAACAAATTTTTCCACTATTTTTTATTATTTTATTAATTCTATTAATTTAGGACAAAATTTAAGGTAATCACCCGAAATTAACGAAAAATTTATACCGTCGCTTTCACCCTGAAATGCGTATCTGTGAGCCTCGCCGTGAAGGTGAGCATAATAGCACCGTTTAACCCCTCTTTTAACAAGGGTTTCGTAGATTTCCGAACATTTTGCATTTCTTGTTATCGGCGGATAATGAAGAAAAACAATTATCTCGCCGCCGAGTTTTTCTGCTTCGTCAATGGATTTATTAAGTCTTCCGACCTCTCTTGAAATGAGTTTTTCGCTCTGCTCGCTGTCATCGTCAAAAAACCATCCTCGGGTTCCGCAAACACAGAAATCCCCGATTTTAAAGGCGTTATTGAAAAGAATTTCAATCGAATTAAAAGAATTTTCCTTAAAAAACGCTTCCATCTTCGTTTTTGTTTCCCACCAGTAGTCGTGATTTCCTTTCATAATTATCTTTTTTCCGGGGAGCGACTCAATAAAAGCGAAATCTTCTTCAGTTTCGCTCAGCCGCATCGCCCACGAAATATCACCGGCTAAAACAACGGTGTCTTCTTCTTTAACAATGGCGCGCCAATTTTTTTCCAGCCTCGGAACATAATCGTTCCAACCGCTGAAAACATCCATGGGTTTATTCGCTTTTAAAGACAAATGTGTATCGCCCAGAGCAAATAATGACATAAATAAACACCCTGAAAAAAAGAATAATAAAAACACGGAGGTGAAAAAATGGTTGATAAAAAAATAAAGTGCGATGCAGTAAACTGCTATTTCAATAAGCACGATTCATTCTGTAGCGCACAGCAAATAAAAGTCAAAGGGATGGCAGCCGAAGAATGTGAAGGAACAATGTGCTCAAGCTTCAGAACAAAGAATGCTAAAGCAGAAAACTTTGTAACTCCCACCTGATAAAAAGTCGAGGACGCAAAGCGTCCTCAAATTATATTCCAAGCATATTCATTACTACTTCGGGCATGTGCTCTTTATCGGTAACCTGAGTAAACCTCGGGGTTTTGCCTTTAAGCGAAGAAAGAGCTTCGGGGATAGGCACTGATGTAAAAGCGTTAAGTTCGTTTACCATGTCGAATTCATCAAGAGCCTTAACATCGCTTTTAACGGAAAGCAAAACGCTTTTTGAAAATTTATAAGGATTTGCGGTTGATGCAATTACAATCGGGGTTTTATCGCCGGTTTTTTCAACATATTCGTCAGCCACGCAAATCGCAACGGCAGTATGAGTGTCGCAGAGATAACTGTATTTTTCGTAAACCTTTTTAATGGTTTTCTTCGTCATTTCATCGTCGCAGCAACCGGCGGCAAAAGTATTCTGAAGCTTTTTAAGAACAGATGGTGAAACCTGATATTTCCCTTCGGTTGAAAGTTTCTTCATAAGAGAAGATATTTCAGCGTCATCCTTATCGGAAAGAAGGAACAGAAGCCTTTCAAGATTTGAGGAAATGAGTATATCCATCGAAGGCGAACATGTCATATAAAACTCTCTGTTCTTATCGTAAATGCCGGTATTTATAAAATCGGTAAGCACGTTATTTGCGTTTGAAGCGCAGATAAGCTTTTTAACAGGAAGTCCCATTTCCTTTGCATAATAAGCGGCGAGAATGTTACCGAAATTACCTGTGGGCACTGCAATATTAATCTTGTCCCCGAGCGAAATTGAGCCTTGCCCGACCATATCGCAGTATGAAGAAATATAATAAACAATCTGCGGAACAAGTCTTCCCCAGTTAATTGAATTTGCCGAAGAAAAGCTTAATGAGTTTTCTTTGAATTTTTTCTCGATTTCCTTATTTGTAAAAATCGATTTAACTCCGTTCTGCGCGTCGTCAAAATTGCCCTTAATAGCACATACGGAAACGTTTTCTCCCTGCTGTGTGGTCATCTGAAGCTTCTGCATGGGACTGACTCCGTCAACGGGATAGAACACAAGAATTCTTGTATTCTCAACGTCCTTAAAGCCTTCGAGAGCGGCTTTGCCCGTATCGCCCGACGTTGCAACGAGAATAACTATTTCTTTATCGGGACAAACTTTTTTTGCCGAAACGGTAAGAAGATACGGAAGAAGCTGAAGCGCCATATCCTTAAAAGCGCAGGTAGGACCTCTCCAGAGTTCAAGGAGATTAATATTGTCATGAAGCCAGACCGTCGGAGCTACTTTTTCGGAAGAAAACTTGCCTTGCTTATAAGCATTTTCGACGCAATAACTGAGCTCCTCATCCGAAAAGTCGGTAAGGAAAAGCTTAAGTATTTCTTTTGCTCTTGAAATATAGTCAAGCTTAATAAACGACTCAACGGTTTCAAGCGAAATCGAGGGTATCGTTTCGGGTACAAAAAGACCGCCCTCGGATGAAATGCCCTTTGCAATCGCCTGCGAAGAAGTAAGACAAACTGTTTTATCTCTCGTACTGATATAATTCATAATTCCTCCGATTAAAATGCGTTTTCGATAATATTAATATTTATTATTCTGCCGTTTTCGGCAATGACTTCGGAAATATCAAATCTGGGATTTTTCTTTGTAGGATACTGCGAAAGAAAAATTTCGGCGGTTGAAATAATCTTTTTGCGTTTAGCTGAAGTGACAGCGTCCGCAGGTCTGAAAATCTGACCGGGCGCTCTTGTTTTAACTTCAACGAAGCAAATACTATCGCCGTTTTCGGCAATAACGTCAATCTCGCCGTAACGCGAATGAAAATTCGCCGAAACTATGGAATATCCCCTTTTCCGATATTCTCTGGCGGTTTCGGTTTCACCGAGTTTGCCCGTAAACGCTTTGTTCATTTCTTTTCTCCCGTAATCTTTTTAAGAAAACTCAGCCTGTGAACGGGCGAAATACCGTATTTTTCGATACACTCATAATGAAGCTTCGTTCCGTAACCCTTATGACGGGCAAATTGATACTCGGGATACTGTTTGTCAAGTTCAAGCATATATCTGTCACGACTGACCTTTGCAAGAATTGAAGCCGCTGCAATTGAAGGCGAAATCGAATCTCCCTTGACAATGCAAAGCTCTTTAATGCCGGTATTCGGATACTGGTTTCCGTCAACAAGCGCAAAATCGGCTTTAACGGGAAGTGAAGAAACGGCCTTTCTCATGGCAAGAAAGTCTGCCTGAAGAATATTTATTTCGTCAATAGTTTTCTCATCCACGGATTCAATTGAATAAGCGACAGCTTTTTCAGTTATCTCATCAAAGAGCTTTTCCCTTTTCTTTTCGCTTAATTTTTTTGAATCGTTGAGTCCCTCAATTTCACAATCCACCGGAAGAATAACTGCAGCGGCAAACACGGGACCCGCAAGAGGACCCCTTCCGGCTTCATCAATACCGCAAACACTCTTTGCGCCGTTTTCAATTGCCTGTTTTTCGTAAGAATAATCCATTTTAAGGTCTTTCAAAAGTTATTTTTCCGAGAATTCCGCCTCTGAATTCGTCAAGAAGCATAACGGAAACACGTTCATAATCAATTTCGCCGCCGGAAATAAGCATACCGCGTTTTTTTCCGATCATTTCCATGATTTCAAAAACCTGCAGCGATTCAAAACCGGATATTTTATATCTTTCGCTCAGTCTTTCGGGATAGTCTTTTTTCAGAACTTCCACAAGTCTTGCAGCGAGCGACTCAATGTCAAGCACGGTATCCTTTACCGAGCCGATAAACGCCAGCTTATCGCCGACTTCGGGGTCTTCAAACTTCGGCCAGAGCACGCCGGGCGTGTCAAGAAGCTCAAGTCCGTTGCCAATGGCAAACCACTGGTTTGAACGGGTGACGCCCGCTTTATCGGCAACCTTTGCCCTCTGGGATCCCGCCATACGGTTAAT
>Ga0247608_10000290_pt1 | contig 87729 bp, 75 predicted proteins | sample 176DNAGHGlowgp2_FD_193490 | JGI IMG/M metagenome (GOLD analysis project Ga0247608, IMG submission 193490) | Sheep rumen microbial communities from Palmerston North, Manawatu-Wanganui, New Zealand - 1766 DNA GHGlow gp2 | ecosystem: Host-associated > Mammals > Digestive system > Stomach > Rumen ... | reverse complement strand
TCCACAATATGATTTGTTCATACATTTTAATAGAAAATTTTTTTGCTGTAAGAAAAAAGCAGAAAAGAATTTCTTTCTGCTTTTTTTTGATTTGAATTAATTTGAATCACTTGGGTGAAGAGCCGCCGCCTGGCGGAAAGCCGAGTTCCTTCTTCTTTTTGAGAAGATTAACCTCGGTCTCAAGCCAAATTTCGGCTTTCTCTTTGGCGTAGCGAATCTTTTCATCACACAAGTTTCTGTTGATTTCCTTCTTGGCATCAACGATTCTCATGATACCAAAGGTCAAGAAAAAGAGAACAAGTGCGACGATAATGATAAAGATAAACATTAGATCAGACATAAATTCCTCCTTTCTTTTTTTCTACGATAATTCCAATTGTAGATATCGAGATACCCACAATAGAGCCAATCCCGCACATTAGTGATGAGGTACGGAATGATGGCGATTACAATTATCAGACCAATCAGTGCATAGGCCGAGAGGTCCGAACAAAAATCATTTTTTCTCATAATCTCTTTAATTTTTTGTTTAAGAGAGATATTATATATTTTTTGTATAATGTCAACCTTTATATATAAATTATTTTTCATCAATTTTTATCATTTCTTCAAAATCATCCATCATATTTTCCAGATTATCTGATTTGATGAGCATTAACCCATTTTTCGAAGACAGAACAATTAAATCATCTCCAATCTGTAGATCAAATTTTTTCCTAGCAGACTGTGGTATGACTATCTGTCATTTTGTGCTAATTGTAGCCGTTCATTCAATTTTCATAGATACTAATCATGTATTAAAAGTAAAAATAGTATTACTTTTTTATTAATGAAAATAAAGTTGTTTTTTAAATCACCCCCTATCCCCCTCTTCCCTGCTAAAGCCGGGCACGGCGAAAAAGAGGGGGAAAATAAGATGGTAAGTCCCCTCTTTATCAAAGAGGGGATTTAGGGGTGATTTAAAATATGAAGAGGAAATGTATATTAATTTAGAATTTATCAACTAACCAAAAAAAGACCCTAGAACAACATCCAAGGTCTTGATTTTTTCAGTATTTCACACGCAAAACTACAAATCAATATCCGTGTTTTTTTGTAGAAAATTAGTATGAAACCATATGAGGTTTGTTAAGCTTTATCAGATTACTTATCACAAAATCACAGATAGATCGGCCTAGACAATCTAAAATACGATATTGTATGTAAAGATAGATAAAGCTATCTAACGGAATATCTGATTTAAAAGTTTTTGCAGTGATAAACACCTAATTCATTGATAAGAATCGAGATATGACTAACCTTTCCTCTTTCAATGACAATATTATTATATATTTTTTTTTATTTTTGTCAAATTTTTTGCAAGAAAATTAAGGAAGTTTTATTGATTTTTAAATTCTTTTTAGTACTGTGTAAATCGTTGTAGTTTTACTATTATTAATAAAAATTTTTATGAAAAAAGGATGGGGTTTACTATCGTGAACATTAGCCTTGTGTTTATTGTTGATTTGATGTACAGACAACGGAATATCCAAAAAAGAAGCTCAGGATATTGCTTTGCAGGATGCACAGAGGACTAGATCCGAAGTAATATTCACAAAAACTGAATTAAATCGTGAAGACAAAGTATATGAGATAGAATTTACAGCTTGAGAAAATGAATTTGAATACGAGATAGATGCCAAAAATGGTGAGATAAAGATAGACGATGATTTTGCTGTATACACCGAAAAAGATGCCAAAAGTACAGCAGTCATAGATGCATGATTTTCAGAAGATGCAGTGACATTCCTAGAGACCAAGACAGTAGAAATAGATGACAAGACACACCATGTAGTGAAATTTGTGGACGAAGGTGGTAAAATGTGTACTTACACGATATCAGCTGTAGATGGTAGCATCTACAATTCAAATTGTGAACAAAGCGATTATCGAGAAAAAGATGAAGAATAATCATTAATCCAAAATAATTTCCCAAAAATCCATGATTCCTAGTGAATTATGAATTTTTTTATAAATTCTATTGATTTTGGATAATATTTTTTTACCTCCGGTGGGTTACTTTTGGAGCTCCAAAAGTAACCAAAAGAGCTTTTACACACAATTTTAGCACTTAGTTGTTTTTTACATATTTATGTGAGAATACGGACTCGCTCCTGCGACAACGTCGCTCGTTTATGTTCAGTTTGTTGTTTTTTGAATGGAATACGAAGTCGCAATAAAATTGTGTGTTATTTGTTCTGTGGTCTATAAAAAGTGATGAAAATATGTTAGTCAAAAATTATATTGATTTTATGATAATTTTAGCTATCTTTATTATTGTTTTAGAATTTAGTCTTGATTTTAGTAATACATTTAGTATATATATAATATACAATTTATATACTAATGATATACAAAATGTCTGACACAAAAGTTATAGCAAATTTAAGAGTAGAAAAAACACTAAAAGATCAAGCTATAAATATAGCAAATCAGATGTGATTATCTCTTTCAGCCGTGATGTCGTTATTGCTTAGGAAGTTTGTAATCGAAAAAAAGATTGAAATTTGATTGGATGAAAACGGATTTACAGCACCAAAAAAAGATATTTTGAAATCGGCTATAAATGATGTCAGAAAAAATTGAGAGACTATAGATTCTATAAATGATATTTTATAGTTTATAGTATACTATGTTTCAAAAAGTTGTATCTAGTCAATTTAAAACAGATATAAAACCATACAAAAACAACAATAAAGTAATTTCAGAATTAAACAATATACTCACAATACTTTCTTTGGAATCAAAATTACCTGTGAAATACAAAAACCATGAGTTAAAATGAGAATTTAAATGAATTTTTGAGTGTCATATCTTTCCAGATGTGTTACTGTTTTATGAAATTGATAAAAAAGAAAAAATTATTCGTTTAATTAGGATTTGATCTCATGCAGAGTTGTTTGGCTAAAGTATTTTTATTTCTAGCATATTTCTGAATTACATCTTAGCCCCAAGGGCTCCGACAAATCGGAGTCCAGCAAAGAGGGAAAAACGATGGGGAAAATAAGATGGTAAGTCCCCTCTTTACGAAGAGGGGATTTAGAGGTGATTTAATTTTCAAAGAAGGTAAACAAGTTTGTAAGTCCATTTTTATCGCTATGCCCAGATTTAGCAGTGATATTGAGGTAAATAGCTCCCTTGGAGGAGCCATCCGATGAAATCGAAGTTATGGAAAATTGCTCCCCTTTGGGGAGCTGGCGAGCGAAGCGAGACTGAGGGGGTTACCCCCACTCCTGCTAAAGCCGGACACGGCACCAAGCGGTCCCCCTCCCTCCCGATTCCATCGGGACTCCTTTCAGTCGCATGGGGAGGAATTTATGAGGTGTAATACCCTTTCAGAGAAATAAAAATAGATATATGAAACATAGCATCAAATCTAGCGACTGTCGACTATTGACTGACGACTGTTGACTTTTTTTTCTACTTTTTTGTCACAAATGGACACCCTCAATCGTATACTATAGCGAAGGACAGAAATATTATTGTATTTTCTATCGAGTCCTGACCTGGGAAATAAATGCAAATCTACGATGAGATTTAGACAAAATTTTGATTTGTCGATTTGTGTCAATTTTCTCTTGCAAAAGCTTGGTAGAAAAATAATATGTCCCTGTCGATCTTGTCGTGTGGAGACACGATGAGTAGGTCGGTTATTTATCGGTTTGTATAGGTATAGACTGGTTAAAAAATATGTGTCTACTCCAATTTCCTAAACCTACGGGGAAAACGAGGTTAGATAGATATTGCAGTAAGTATCTAGATAAACTGATACATCCTACAAATTAGTTTATTTACACCGTGTAGATCATTAACATTCAATTAATAAGTGGAGACTTATTTTGTATGTTGACCGATCGATAATCACGATTAACCAAAAAAGATTGTGGTACTATTTTATATCTTTTTTATAATGTACACATGAAAACATTTAAAAAATTATTTTCTGTTTCTGCAATCGTTGCATTGTTAGGAACATTAGTGCCTATGTATGCTTTCGGTGCTAACTACACAACAGAGTTGGTTCAAGCATATGACTATGCATACGGACACAAAATTACAACTATGGACAGCATAGACAATGCTGACATGTTCGGAAATCTAACAAGAATAGCTATGGCTAAAATGTTAGGAAATTATGCTATTGATGTATTAGGATTAGAACCTGATACAACAAAAGATTGTACTTTCCCTGATGTAACAACTGCTTTGGATGCTCAATACGACAATTGAGTAACAAAAGCTTGTCAATTAGGATTAATGGGAGTTGGAATTACAAACTTCAACCCTAATGGATTAGTAACAAGAGCTGAATTCGGTACAGCTTTCTCAAGAGCATTAAATGCAAATGATGCTGAAAAATTAGCTGAAATGAATAAAGCTGATCCTTACTACAAAGATCACTTGAACTTCTTAAAAGAAGAAGGAATCATGAATAACATTTCTGATCCTAACATGAAAGAAGTAAGAGGATATGTAATGTTGATGATGATGAGATCAGATGATTCATACACACCAACAGAAGGATGTTCAGCAGAAGAATTATTGAAATGTTTAACAGCTGATGATTACGATGCTTGTGTTGCTGCTTGTTCAGCAGAAAATCCTGCAGAAGAAAATCTTCCTGGATATGCAAAAGTATCTGGAAAAGCTGAAGCAACTCAAGAAGTAGCTATGAATGCTGTAAATAAAAAAGTTGGAACTGTAACACTTAAAGCTGGAGAAAATGATACAACAATTTCTTCTATAGTTATAGGACACTCTGGATTAGGAGATGCTTCTGCAGTATCTGCACAATTATTCCAAAATGGAGTAGCAGTATCTTCTCAAAATAACATTTCAAAGTCTTCTCAACAAGTTACTTTGAAATTATCTCCTGCAGTAGTTATGAAAGCTAATTCTTCTATGACATTTGATGTTGTAGCAAGTTTGAGCGGAGCTTCAAATGAAACTCACAACTTCACAGTAGAAGCTGTAAATGTTGCTAACGGAAAAGCTGATGGAACACCAGTTGCATTAGGAACATTAAAAACAACTTCATATGTTGCAGGATCTGTAACAGCTTCAATTACTTCTACTGCTACATTAAAAGCAGGAGATACAGATAAAACTATATACACAGTTAGATTAACTCCTTCTAAAAAATGAGTAATCAAAGGTGTAACTGTTTCAAAAGATTCATGAAGAGAAGATTTTGATGAATTAGTAAATAATGTAAAAGCATACTACAACGATGAAGTAGTTGGTACAGTAAAAGTTACTGATGAAAAAATCGTAATATCTGATCTTAATATAGAAAGAAATGCTGGACAATCAGCTAGCATTGAATTAAGATGAGATTGTATATATGTATGAGACTCTGTTACAGTTTGAGCAATTGTTGATTTGAACGATGTTTTGGCTGTAGAAGCAAATACAGATGAAAATATGTGAAATGCTAAAACTTCAGCAGCTACATTTACTGTTGCTTGAGCAGATTTGAAACTAAAGAATACAATTACAAAAGAACAAACTGTAGTACCATGAGCTTCAGATGTAGAATTATTAAATGTTCAAATTACATCAAAATCAGAATTAACAATCAATGATTACAAAGTAGAATTTACAGCACCAGCTACAGTTGATTGGAATAATTTTGTTGATTGAATTGTAACTGTATATGTTGATTGAGAAGATTATGAAATGGATAGCACTCATAGCCCATTAGAGTTAAATGGAAAGAAAAATGAATTTACAGTTGATTCAAATCCTGTAACAGTAAGAGTTGTTGCTAATTTTGTAGAAGAAGCAACATGAACAAATTATACTATGAAATTAACATTGAGTGGAGCTAAAACAACAGATTGAAATGGAGACATAACAGTTAACAAGAATATTGCTGGACACACAACAAAATTACAAGCTGCTACAGCTACAATTAAAACAGCTACAAAATCTGCACCTGTAACAGAATCATTATTTGCAAACAAAGATCAAGAAGTTGCAAGATTTGCTGTTAAAGCTGCAAGTGACAATATAACAGTAAAGACATTAGAATTAACAGCTACAGCTGGATGAACAGCAACATTGACAGGAATTAAAGATTTATTTGATGGAAACTTGAGATTAGTAAATGTAGAAAATGATGAAGAAATAGATGCTACATTTGATCTTGATACAACAAATACAGATGGAAAGATAGCTGTAAAAGATATGAATCTAGCAGTTGCAAAAGATGCAACAGTTAATTTAAAAGTTATGGCTAATATTGCAAGTATAGATGATGTAATGGAGGGAACTGTAAAATTAGATGTTACAGGATGAACATTTAAAACATCAACAACATCTGCATCAAATATATCATGAACTCCAACAACAAAGACATATACATTCAGAGCTACAGCTCCAGAAATCACATTAGCAAAAGCTTCTGACAATATGTTTGCTGTAACAATTAAGAATTTGAATGATACAGGAATAACATATACTGATTTGAAATATAGAGTTAGAACAGATGTAGCAAATGTAGATTTCAAAGGAAGTGTATGTTTAGTTGATGATGTTAATATAATTAGTTGTGAAGATTCTCAAGTTTTATCTTCTTGAGATTTTGCAAAAGTATTAACAAATGATACATGGCATGCATGACAATGAACTTTGGATGAAAATGATGAAGTAACATTCTACATTTTGATAGATTGAAGTTCTATTGAACCATCAGTATTAAGAGCTGAAGTATCTTCATTAAAATATAATGGAAAAGATGAAAGATACAGTGTATCTAAATTATTGAACGAATAATTTGATATCATATATCTAGAAAAAAGACTCACGAAAGTGGGTCTTTTTTTGTACTTGAAAAGGTGGAATGAATAGATATACTATTACCGTGTTTTATTTCTCTATATTTAATCTCATGTGAATAGAAATAACAAAGGAAAAGACATGATATAGTGCATATATTTCTGAATATAGAATTCATACACAGTGAGATACATTTGAAGATTTGCTCCAAAACCTACAGGAAGCAGTAGATTTGTATTTTTCAAAAGAGGACAAAGCAAGAAGTTTTCAAATTAATCAGAGATAATAAATAGAAAAAAGACTCACGAAAGTGGGTCTTTTTTTAATCTTGAAAAGGTGGAATGAATAGATATAATTACTAGCAGTAATTTATCTTATGACTATAAGATTATGGCTACACAAACAGCTACAGCAACAAAAGATCAAGTAACAATACCATATTCATTATTAAATGATATGGCTACAGAATTGTCTAAAGTAAGAAATTTATACGAAAAAATTAGTTTATTAATTGCAAAAAACGAGGAGGAAAAATGAGAAATGAAATCTTTTACAAATGTTAATGATTTGTTTGATGAGTTGGATAATTAAGAGAACTAATCAGTTCAAGAAGAATTATAAATCGTTACCTACATGTACAAGAGAAATTTAAGATAAATTTTTTAAAGTTTTTGGATGACCCTTACAATCCTGCATTAAAAACACATAAGTTGAAATGAAAATTATCAGAATATACATCAAGTAGTATTAATGATAGTTATAGATTTATCACTAAAATTATTGTCGAAGAAAATGAAATCAGATTAATTGATATCTGAACTCACGAAATATACAAATAGAAAAAAGACTCACGAAAGTGGGTCTTTTTTTGTTGCTTCAAACCCTCACCCCTTCGGGGAGCTCCCCTAACAGGGAGCAAATTTCCTCTCTGATAGGAGAGGCTCCGACGAGTCGAGAGTCCTCGCAAAGCGGGAGGGACCACGAAGTGGTGGAGAGGTTGTCTGCACATAGCCGGGAAGACTCACGAAAGTGGGTCTTTTTTTGTACTTGAAAAGTCAGTATTCTATTTTAGTCAAAAAAAGTATTGATTTTGCAAAAAATATTCTTAACAAGAATATGTATTTATATTCTACCATATAATCATGAATAACGAATTTTTAGCAGAGATTTCAATTTTTGATAACTTCCAAGTTAGAAAAATTTTTTATAATGAAGAACGATATTTCCCTGTACAAGATATTGTTTTCGTTTTAACAGAAGGTAAAAACACAGCAGACTATATAAAAAAAATGAGAGTTAGAGACCTAGAACTTTCAAAAGGGTGGGGACAAATTGTCACCCCCCTTTTGGATAAATACCAATTGATGACACCAAAAAATTAATTTACAAATTTTACGGAATATGATTTTAAAATGTAATACAAATGAATGAATAGAGAAAATAATATAGCATTTATAGACTGACAAAATTTACATTTGTGATTAAAAAAAGAGTGACGAGATTTAGATCATAAAAAATTTAGGCAATATTTAAAAGATAAATTTTGAGTAAATACAGCTTATTATTTCCTATGATGTGTAAATGAAGAGTTTCAAAATTTATATGAATCATTACAAAAGTCATGATTTATTATTTATTTTAGGGAACATTCAGCATCTCTATCTGGTAAGAAAAAATGAAATGTAGATACAGATATTGTGTTCGAAACTATGAAGACAGTAATCGAAGATAAGGAATTCGACAAAATAGTTTTGGTTTCATGAGATGGTGATTATATCAAAATGGTTAGATATTTGATTAAAAAATGAATCTTCAAAAATATATTATTCCCAAACAACAAATATTTTTCCCTGTATAAATCCATAAAACCACAATATTGAATTAATTTAAGTTTACCGGATATTCGCAAAAAGATTCAATATCAAAAAAAAGAGATGTCCTAAAGCACTTCCACTTTTCGGAATCTCTTTTGTCGTGATAACAATTATAGTATAGTCAAAAAAAAAATAAATGCAAATCTTTTTAGACAAAAGACTAAAAAATAAAAAAAGACCCTAGAACAATTTCTAAGGTCTTAAAATTTTTTGATGGTTATCAGGGGAGGATACAGATTTCTACAAAGCAGTTATAAAAACTAATTATTCTAAATTATTTATCCTTGTTGGTATTGCATATCATACTATTGATAGACAGTACCATGTAGAACGACAAATAGATATATATTTGTTCCAAATTATCGTGAGATAATAGGAAGATTTCTACAATTTATTTTCAGACCATGTCGATATTAAATACTTTTATCGATATTTCACGACAAAAGATAGATAACATAATATGAGATAGACTACAAAGATATCATGCTAAATACCATGGATTAGATGATAGATAGCGATTTATTTCACAGAGATTTTTATTAGAAATCTATCAGAGGAATCATATTTCAAATGATTAGTTTGAAAGGGACAAAACCAGAGTATGAAATAGATAAAGATAAATCGAGCTTCAACAAGACAGATATTTATTGGATATCGTTATGTTGAATTAAATCTCATAAGGAAGGTTGCTAAATCGATGAATATTACCAAGTTTACGATGAAGTAAAGATAAGGTAATAGACATAGTATGAATTAAATAAATCTAGAGGATATCATGACTAGATTTCTCAGTAATCGGCTGAGAAAAAATTGTCTAAGATATAGCTATAGAGATAGTCACTGGATGATTATCGATTAGATAGTATCCAATGGAATTCATAAGCACGAATCAGTGATGTTTTTGTACATACTGAAGCAAAATAAATACAATCCATTAATTTACTAAATTGTTAACGGAATATCAAAGGTTTATAGACTGATCCACTTACTCAGATGATATATCTCAAAAGAGTGGAGATGATCAAGATCATAGAAGTACCAATATGTAAGATGGTATAGTATTTGTTAGACAAGAATTGTAAATTGAGTAGACAGTGAATATATTAAAATTCAAAGCACCTAAATTTCAATATCAAAGTCTGACTATATCATCAATGGTAATTCTGACGATTGATATAGATAAACAAAGTAGGATAGACTTTGGAGGATTTTAATATCCTAGGCTGATAAAGATCTCATTCACTAAGGAGATAGAATTGGATGACAACTCTGTCTTTCTTAATGACAATTATATTATAATCAGAAATTTTTATTTGTCAAATTTTTGAGGACTTTTTTTACTATTTTTTTACTAGTTCTAGACTGGTATTTCAAAAATTAATTAAAAAAAGTCATACTTTTTTTGATTTTTTTCAAAAAAATTCAAAAAATTTTTACAAAAATACCATATTGAAGTATAGTATTTTTTATAGAAATTTATCCTAGATGTATATTATTATTTTATTAATTTTCACAATACAGTTTCTCCATCAATTACGATATCTCATACTTTGGCTACTACTTCTACATTTTTGTCAAATACTATAGTCACTTGAGATCCAAATTTAATCAATCAGATGATATCTCATTGAGCTACTGTGTCATTTACCTCCAAAAAAGACACTATCCTCCTAGCAAGTTTACCTGCAATCTGTATTACTCTAAATCTAGTCCCATCTTCTTGCTGAAATAGCATATTGTTGTATTCATTTTGGAAAGTAGCTTTCATAGTCTTTTTACCTCTCATAGCATTGAGCTTTTTACCTGGAAAATATTCTTGAGAAATCAAAGTAGCATCATTTGGTGCTTTTTGATAATGTACATTTAATGGTGTCATCATGATAGACACGATAGTAGCTCACTCTCATAATCATTCTACGAAATTATCCATCACTTTTTTGTTCTTTTTGTACAATATTTCATCCTCTTCTGGATTTTCGATGATAGCGATAATTTTTCAGTTAGCAGGACTGACAAAGACATTTGGATCGTCTGGGATTTGACGAACTGGTTGTCTCAAAAAATATAGAAAATAAAATCATAAACATAGACCTATAAGCCCTACTAGAAATAGGAGAATTCCCAAGATAAACATATTTTTGTTCTTTATTTTTAAAATCATGATGGTGTCTACTTTAGTAATAATGTCGACAATTTCAAGTCAATAATTTTTTTAAAGAAATACTAGGTGTGATAATTGAAAAAATACAAAAAAAACAAACACACAATTTTATTGCGACTTCGTATTCCACTCTCACATAATCAAACTATAGTAAAACGAGTTTATAGGAGCGAGTTCGTATTCATACATAAATATGCAAAAATCAACTGAGTGCTAAAATTGTGTGTTAGGCCTTTTTCGCCACTTTTGTGGCCAGACAAAAGTGGAATAAAATGACATCCTCGGTATAATCGGGATGGCCCACAGGAGGTAAAAAATAACTATTTTATATATTCAAACTTCACTTCTTACCTGCTAAAAAATTCATCTGTCTACTTTTGTCTAATTTTGTATTGAAAAAAAATATCTTTATTTTATAATGAAAACTCAAAGAGAGAAATATTTTTTAATTTATTAATTATTCATTATTATGTGACTATTTGGATGAAACAAAAATTCAACTAAATATGTCTACTCATTTGCTGAAGGAAAATGAGTTTGAAAAGACATATTAGGATGAAAATGAGCAAACTTGGCAGAGATGAAATCTTTGGGATTACCTATCCCTGATGGATTCACTATCTCTACAGAGACTTGTGATATTTACTACAAAAACAACAAAACTTATCCTCAGGAAGTTTTGGATCAAATTGAAGATCATTTGCAAGCATTGGAAAAATCAATGTGAAAGAAATTGTGAGATCCACAAGATCCATTATTAGTTTCAGTTAGATCTGGAGCTGCTGTATCTATGCCATGAATGATGGATACAGTATTAAATCTTTGATTAAATGATGAATCTGTATTGTGATTAGCAAACAAGACAGGAAATGACAGATTCGCTTGGGATAGTTATAGGAGATTTATCCAGATGTTTGGAGATGTAGTTATGTGAGTAGAACACAAACTATTTGAATCTAGACTACAAATGGTAAAAGATCAAAAATGAGTAAAAGATGATACTCAACTAAATGTAGACGATTTACAGAGAGTTGTTTCTCTTTACAAAGAGGCTATCAAAGAAGATACAGGAAAATTATTTCCAAATGATCCTAGAGAGCAATTACATATGGCTATAGATGCTGTATTTGGTTCTTGGAACAATGAGAGAGCTATCATATATAGGAGGATGAATGATATTAAATGATTACTTGGTACAGCTGTAAATGTACAATCAATGGTGTTTGGAAATATGGGAGACAATTCTGGTACATGAGTATGTTTCTCTAGAAATCCTTCTACATGAGAAAATAAATTTTATGGAGAATTCTTGATGAATGCTCAGTGAGAGGATGTAGTAGCATGAATTAGGACTCCAAAAAAGATAGATGAATTGGCACAAGTTATGCCAGATTGTTATGAAGAATTAGTAGCTATATACAAAAAATTGGAACAACACTACCATGATATGCAAGATATGGAGTTTACTATCCAAGAATGAAAATTGTATATGCTTCAGACTAGAAATGGAAAAAGGACAGCAGCTGCTGCTATCAAGATGGCAGTAGATATGGTAAGTGAAGGATTAATTGATGAAAAAACTGCTGTAATGAGGGTTTCTCCAAGTCAATTAGATACATTACTTCACAAACAAATAGATCCAAAAGCAAAACAAGGAGCTACAGTTTTGACAAAAGGATTGCCAGCTTCTCCTGGTGCTGCAGTATGACAGATAGTATTCTCAGCACAAGCTGCTCACGATCGAAATGAAGAAGGTAAAAAAGTTGTATTAGTTAGATTGGAAACTTCTCCAGAAGATATTCAATGAATGGTTGCTTCTCAAGGTATCTTGACTGCTAGAGGATGAATGACATCTCATGCTGCTGTAGTAGCTAGATGAATGTGAAAATGTTGTGTATCTGGATGTGCAGAAGTACAAGTAAACGAACATGAAAAGACATTTACAGTAAATGGAAAAGTATTCCACGAATGAGATATCATTTCATTGGATGGAGCTACATGAGAGGTATTTGAATGAGCATTAAATACAGTAGATCCTGATTTGTCTGGAGATTTCGGTACACTCATGAAATGGGCTGATCAATTCAAGAGATTACAAATCAAGACAAATGCAGATACTCCTAGAGATGCAGCTAAAGCTATAGAATTTGGAGCTGAATGAATCGGACTTTGTAGGACAGAGCACATGTTCTTTGAAGAGACTAGGATTCAAGCAGTTAGAGAGATGATCGTAGCTACAGAGACAGCTGATAGAGAAAAAGCATTAGACAAGATCGAACCATATCAAAAACAAGATTTCGTAGACTTATTCAAGATCTTGGAAGGAAAACCAATGATAGTTAGATTGATTGATCCTCCTTTACATGAATTCTTGCCACAAGAAGAGAAAGATATCATAGCAGTAGCTAGCGAGATGTGAATCTCAGTAGATACTCTAAAAGCTACAATCAACGATTTACATGAATTCAATCCAATGCTTGGATTTAGAGGATGTAGATTGGGAGTTAGATATCCAGAAATCACAAGGATGCAAGCTAGAGCAGTATTCAAAGCTGCATTAGAAGTACCAGGAGCACAACCATGGATAGAGATACCTTTGGTAGGAAATGCTCACGAATATAGGATTTTGAAACAAATCATATTGGATGTAGCACAAGAATTATGAGTAGAATGAAAAGTAAGTTACAAAATTTGATCAATGATAGAAGTGCCTAGAGCTGCTATCACAGCAGATCAATTTGCTGCAGAATGTGATTTCTTGTCATTTGGTACAAACGACTTGACTCAGATGGGATGTGGATTCTCTCGTGATGATGCAGGAAAATTCTTGAAATTATATGTAGAAAAAGGAATTTACGAAAAAGATCCATTCCAAAGCATTGACCAAGAATGAGTTGGACAATTGATGCAAATCTGTCTACAGAAAGCTAAATCAGTAAATCCAAATATACATGTATGAATCTGTGGAGAGCATGGTGGAGAACCTGCTTCAGTAGAATTCTGTCATAGAATTGGATTGAACGAAGTTTCTTGTAGTCCATATAGAGTACCTATCGCAAGATTAGCTGCTGCACAAGCTGCAATCAAAGAAATGAAATAGATTAGTCGCTAGTCATTAGTCACTAGTTGCTAGGGAAATCCCCGGATTTAATTCTGGGGATTTTTTTATTCTTTTTAGACGAACACCCCCTCCCCCCGATTACATCGGGGACCTCCCCTAACAGGGAGGAAATTCCTCGCCTGATAGGCGACAGAATGGAGTCCACGATCTATCGGGAGGGAGTACCGCGAAGCGGGGAGGGGGTTGATTTCTCCCCTGTTAAGGTCGAAGATCCTCGAGAATCGGGAGGAGATAGCCAAAGGCCAGAGGGGTTTGTTAAACTTGAAAAGTTCTTGAATTTAGTTTTATGAGTTTTTCCCTGTATACCTAGAAAATACTGTTGAAATATATGATTATATTTTTATATAGTAAATATTTATCAACCTAATAAACAACAAAATATGAAATTACTAAAAATAATATGATTAGTCACCTGATCATTATTATTGGCATGATGTGAAATTAATCTCCAATTTAAATCAGATGGTGCTATATTAAATAATGCCATCGAAAGAGTAGCTTACTTATACAACAACTGTATGTCAGATATCGAATGAATAGAAGAAGTAATGACTCCAGAGACTATGCAAAATATGACTGAGACATGCAAAGCATCTATCAAGACTATGAACAAAATCAGGACATCTGTAGAAAAATTAAAAAATAAAGTATGAGATAATCAAGCAGTTACATTGATTTTGAGTAAAATAAATACAGCTATATCTACATTGGAAAGTGGTACTACCAAAATTACATCTATTTACAATGATCTAGAAAATTGAGAATCTCCTATTGATTTTGAAAATAAATATAATGAAATACTGACTGATATGAAAAAAGAAAATATTGTAGAAGTATTGTGAAATATCCAAAATAACCTAAGCAACCTTTAAAATAATTAAAAAATTAATAATTAAGAATTAATAATTCCCATTTATTTTTAATACTTAATTCTTCATTATTCATTATTTTCTTATTCTACCATGAGGAGTTCATTCCACAAATCATGCATTTGTCTGGACTCAGATGATAGCTTTTTCATTAAACTCTTGTAAATTATTTGCTCATACATAAGTCAGACTTGAACGAAGTCCTGTAGTAAATGTGTCGATGATATCTCCTACAGATTCAAAACCATCTCTGAGATAAATTTTTGATTTACTGATTCATTCACGATACATTCATCTCTTTTCTATCTCAAAATTGTCTTGTTTTCCATTTCTCAACTCTACGGCTTTTTTACTAGCCATACCATAATTTTCTTTGTACATCAGACCATTTTCATCATATTTGATATCTCATGTGGATTCATAAGTTCATGCAAATGTAGTCCCCAGCATCACATGATTTGCTCCAGCTGCTAATGCCAAAGCTAGATCTCTAGGTTCTTTCACTCCTCCATCTGCCCACACAAATCATCATAATTCTTTGGCCTGTAATGCACATTTGTACACGGCTGTAAATTGAGGTCTTCATACTCATGTCTGCATCCTAGTGGTACACATAGCACCAGGTCAGATTCAGACCTTTACCCCATTTGCTCATGCCTCAATGAGAGCTTTTGTTCACTCAGGAGTGATGACATTTCCACTAATCAATACCGGTTCTTTCCCAAATGTTTGTCTAAATTCTTTGATTGATTCAATCATTCTCTTTTGAAATCCGTGAGCAGTATCCAAGACAAATATATTTATTCACATATCAAAAAGTGTCTTAATTTTTTCCACTCCATTTATTCATATAGCTACTGCTAGATTTAGTTTTCCATTTTTATCTAGAGTAGGTGCATACATATCTTGTCTGATACAGTCTTTTTTGGTCAAAATTCATACCAATTTACCATCTTCATTTACGATTGGCAATGAAGAAATTCCATTGTCATCCATGAGATCATAGGCATCTCTATTTGAAATTCATACCTTAGCAGTGATAAGTTTTTTGGTTTTTAAGTTTCACAATAATGAAAATTGATCCAAATTTTTCATATCATTTTCAGAAAAAATTCATATTGGTTCATTGTTTTCATTTATCATTACTACACGATTGTGTGATCTTTTGTGGATAATTCACATAGCATCCCTGATAGTATTTTCAGCCTTTACTGTGATAGGAGTGTCATATTTAGTATTTGCATTTTTGATTTCTCTGATAATTCTCTGCAATGTGTTTATATCCATATCTTGTGGTAAAACTCCCAATCCCCCATAACGAGCAATAGTCTCAGCCATCCTTTTTCAGGTCACAGCATTCATGTTTGCACTAACAATAGGTATGTGAGTACCCAAATCATGTATTGGTGTGATATCTACCTTTGATCTTGAGTATCCATCGAAATAATTTTGAAAAAGAAACACATCTTGGTATGTCAATTCCTCATTTTCATAGATTGGATTATTAAATTTCATTTTTTGGTTGTAGATGATAAATATATTATTTAAACGCACGTGTATACGTATATATAAAATAGAACATAAAACAAGAAAAAAAAGAAATATTGACCTTTATGTGATTTTACATATATTATGCAAAAAATAAAAAAATATGGATAATTGTTGGTTATCGCCAGATGGCGAAGTTTATTATTGTGACCTTCATAGTCATGTGGCTAAATACCTAGTTGAACAGTTTTATCCTGATGCTCAAATGTCTACAGATAGTGGTATGTATATAGATCCAGAGCGATATCTAGAAGGTAGAGGATGGATAAAATATGTACTCAGAGAATGGTATGTAGGCTGGGTATTCTCGCAATATGGTCGTCGTCATAGGACACAAGCCCAGATTGACAAAATTTATGAACTCACAGGAGAGGTTATAAATGTCAGAAATCCATAGTGGAGACTTTGATCTCCACTTTTTTATTATGGTGTTTTATCAAAAAACTTGATATTTTTGGTATAATTTTTATACTTAATATATAAGAAACAAAAAAATAATATGATATATGAATAATATTGGTAATTGTTGGCTTTCTCCAGATGGAGAGGTAATTTATTGTGATCATCACGATTGTAAAGCTTGGGACATCATAGAACGGCGATTCGGTATACATCCAGCAGATGTAAAAGACCCATCTCAATTTTTAGGAGCAAAGAGATGGATAGCTTACCATGATCGTCCCTGGTGGGTTGGCTGGTGGATTTATTATTATTCTGAAGGACCGACGCAAGCTCAAATTGATAAAGTTTATGAGCTTACTCGCTACATTTATGATGACAGTAAATATGAATTCGTAAGAAAATAAGAGGTGATGTCTTTATTACCTCTTTTTTTTGATGAAAATTGAAAATAAAAAATTGTCTACATCTAGTGAGAAAAATTTTGTACTTCCTAATAAAAATAGTCATTGACATATTTCGACATTGTTTATCTTTAAAATAAACTTCCTAGACCAAATGCCGGATTTCAAACAACCATTTTTTTTAAAAAATGACTTGATTTTGTTTTTTATTTTTGTATAAATCAACCACACAATGTTTTAGACTGTGTCATGCGAGTATGATGTAGTTGGTGTAGCATAGCAGACTTCAGCTCTGCTTGTACGGGTTCGAGTCCCGTTACTCGCTTTGTTGATTTAATTACTCAAGAGGTATGTTTGGACAGATCGTGATATGAATAATATTTATCTGATGTGGCTTAGCTATGGTGTATTATTCAGGTCCTATATCTCAGGTAATTGGTAGAAGTGCACGAGCTGACGCTTATCTGTGAGGTACTAGAAATGCTGTGATATTATTTGGTTTCTTGGTAATGATTATTTGAGTATTGTTTGCTTGTGGTGTGTTTAAATCAGCATCGCCTATGGATGTTCAATCTACATTTTAGGTGGCTTATGGGCCCTTAGCTCATTTGGCTAGTCCCGCAATACTGCGGGGTTGTACGAAGGAGGTGAAGGGTTCAGAGGAAAGCCCAATATATGGGCCCTTAGCTCATTTGGCTAGTCCCGCAATACTGCGGGGTTGCACGAAGGAGGTGAGGAGTTCAGAGGAAAACCCAATTATGGGCCCTTAGCTCATTTGGCTAGAGCGCCTGCTTTGCACGCAGGAGGTGACGAGTTCGACTCTCGTAGGGTCCAAATTTAAAATCAGAAAATGTCTAATGTTCTATGTATACTTGCTGCAGTGAACGAAATATTATTTGTGAATAACAAATAATATTGAAAGAAGATATAATGAACATTTAGAGTGAAAAGTGTATTCTACGAAGAGACTGTGAAATGAGCTAAAGCTGATTTGATATTTGAAGTGTGAAAGTAGAGAGACTGCACAAAATATTGAGTCAAAGCTCAAAAAATCATGACATATAGAGAGGATATTGTGATATGAATGATTTGAGAAATACTCATTTAGCTAGTCCCGCAGCATTGCGGGATTGCACGCAGGAGGTGACGAGTTCGACTCTCGTAGGGTCCAAATTTATATGGGGAGATGGCAGAGCGGTCAATTGCATCAGACTGTAAATCTGACGCCTCACGGCTACGCAGGTTCAAATCCGGCTCTCCCCAAATTGTTCTTTAATGTTATGCTAAGGTTGTGTTACTAGTCCCCATAGTTCAATTGGATAGAGCAACAGCCTTCTAAGCTGTAAGTTGATGGTTCGAGTCCATCTGGGGATAGTTTGTTTTTTTAGGGTGTAGAATTCTGAGATATATAAAGTAGTGCATATATATTCCTAAATTCTACATTCTGATAAAATAATATAGGCTCTCGTAGTCTAGTGGTTTAGGACGTCGCCCTCTCACGGCGAAGATCGTGGGTTCGAGTCCCACCGGGAGTAAATTTGTCTACGAGTGTTGATTTAATTTGTAAGGCTTTTTATGTCAGAAAGGACATTTGTTTCAAAAAACAATATTTCTAGAGATAGAGATACAAATAGAGAAAAAAATGACAAAATTGTTTTTGTAAATCAGGCAATAAAAGCTCCTACAATTGTCGTTATCGACGAAGATAAAAATAATTTATGATCTTTTCCTAGGAGAGTTGCATTGGAGATGGCAGAAGAAAAGTGATTGGATCTTATTCAAATGCATTATGATCCTATTAAGCAAGTTTGTACAGCTATAATTACAGATTATGGTAAATATATGTACAAAAAGCAAAAAGATATAAAAGAGAAAAAGAAAAATCAAAAACAGAGAGTGATGAAGGAGCTGAAGATTAGTTATGCTATATGAGAAAATGATTTACAGTTGAAAATCAAAAAAGCAAAAGAATTTTTGCTAGAGTGAAATAATGTCAGATTCGTGATCAAATTAAAGTGAAGAGAAAAAATATATGAAGACAAGGCTGTTGAGAGATTGAAGTCAATTGTAGTAGCGTTGGAAAATGAATGAAGGACTCAGTATCCAGAGCCAAAGAAAGAAGTTCAAGGTTACAGTATAGTTTTATTCAGTAAAGTTTAAGATTAATGGCAAAGAAATTAAAGTCTCATAGTGGAGTTTTGAAAAGATTTAAAATTACAAAGAGCAAAAAAGTTTTGTCTAAGAAATCTTGTAATAATCATTTGTTGACAAACAAATGAGATACAAATAAAAAATCTCCTTACGGAAAAGTAATGTCAAAGACAGATAGCAAGACAATAAAAAATTTACTTCCTTATAAATAGTACAAAAGATGGTTAGAGTTAGTAATTGATTACAAAGACAGAGAAGTCACAAAAAATATATATCTGCTGCAAAATGATTTAGACTTGGTAGAAAAAATCTATACAACCAAGCTAAAGATGCATTGGTAAAACAGTGACAGCATGCATATGTATCTAGGAAATTGAAAAAAAGAGATTTTAGGAGATTGTGGATAGAGAGATTATCTGCTGCAGTTAGAGCTAAATGATGCAAATACAGCACATTTGTATCTATGATGGAAAAGAAAAATATATCATTGGATAGGAAAGTGTTGTCAAATATAGCTGTAGCTTTCCCAGAAGTATTTGATAAAATGTATGAAGAAGTTATTAAATAGTCTACCAGATGGATGATTTCAGATAAATTATCCATCTACTTGCCGGGGTGGCGGAATTGGTAGACGCGATGGACTTAAAATCCATTTCCACTAATATGGAGTACCGGTTCGATTCCGGTCCTCGGCAGTTTAAACATTTATTTGCTTATAAATTAATTATGTGATTTACAGTTCGAAGAACTTGAGATTTGAATACAAATGAGAGGTTAATCTCTTTTTACAAAAAAGAATTACGATCTTCTCACATTTTAGATAAAGCAAAAAAACAAGCACATTATGGTACGAAATGGTATAGAAAATTCGTGACATATGATTTTTCTAGTGCTAGGAGATACAAAAGGATCAAAGCTATTGTATCAAATGCTTACAAGACTAATAAGAAAAAATATAATACTTTGGCTCAATTGTGAAAAATTGCTTAGTTGAAGTTATTTTATGTATTAATTGTAAAAAAAGATGTATGCTGTAGTAAAATTACAAGGACACCAATATATAGTAAATAAATGAGATACTATTGTTGTAGATAAATTGGAGTGAAAAGCAGGAGACAAAATAGATATAGAAGATGTATTAGCTGTTTTTGATGAAAAATGAGAAAAGGTATCAGTATGAACTCCAAATGTTAAATGAGCTAAAGTCTCAGCTGAAATAATGGAAACTAAAAAATGAGAAAAAATCAAAGTATTGAAATTCAAGAGGAAGACTAGATACAAAAAAGTTATATGATTTAGGCCACACGAGACAGTTTTACAAATTAAAGATGTAAAAGTTAATGGCTAAAGACTGAATATTAGAGCGAGATGGAGAAGTAGTTGAAAAATTACCAGCATGAATTCTCAAGATCAAATTGAAAGATATTGAGACTGAGATTCGTTGCAAGTTGTCAGGTAAGATGAAACAGAGACATATATCGGTGATACCTGGTGATTGGGTAAAGGTAGAGGTAAATCAGTATGATATGACACAGTGACGCATAGTATATAGATACAACAATTACAATGCACAAGAAAATGCTTCCACACAGGAGGCTGACTAAGATTTATATTGCTTATTTGGAGTAAGATGAAAGTAAAAAGTTCCATAAAAAAAAGATGTATGTTTTGCCAAATAGTAAAGAGAAAAGGTAAACTTTATGTAATCTGTAAAAAGAATCCTAGGCACAAGATGAGACAAGGATAATCTTTTTAAAAAATATTATTAATTTATATTAATTAACACTTGAAAGGATGTTTAGATTGATGTGACATGTTCTTCCAGAAGATAAATCTATATGGATTGCTTTGACGAATATCTATGGTATAGGTAGAAGTAAATCAAAAAGGATATTGGACAAATTAGAGATCCCTTTTATGAAAAAAGTAAAAGATGTTTCTGAAGAAGAACAGAAAAAAATAGTTGATGAATTGCAGAAATATGTCTTAGAAAATGATCTCAAGAGAGAACAAGCTGCTGCCATCAAGAGATTGAAAGAAATTAAATGTTATAGAGGTATGAGACACAACCTTGGATTACCTGTTAGAGGACAATGTACTAGGAAAAATGCAAGGACTGCAAAGAAACTCTTATGAAGGACTAAAGTTAGACCTGTTTTGAAAAAATAGTTTTATTTAATTAGATAATTTTACAATTATGGCTGCTCCAAAGAAAGCAAATAAGAAAAAAGATGTAAAACTAACAAGTGGAATATTGTCAGTTAATACAACTACAAATAATACATTGATTGTCCTTTCTGACAAAGAAGGAAGTAAAATCCTTGGATGATGAACAGGACTTTTATGATATAAATGAGCAAAAAAGAATACTCCATATGCTGCTGAAGTATTGACAAAGACTATATTAAAAGAAGCACAAGGATATGGACTCAGAGATATGGGTGTAGTAATCAAATGAGTAGGTATGGCTAGAGATTGAGTATTTAAAGCTATCAATGAAGTTGGTATGATTGATATCATGTATATCAGAGATGAGACACCAATACAATTTGGATGATGTAAATGAAAAAGACCAAAGAGGAATTAAAATTTTGCGAAGCAAAATTTAGTCATCAGACATTAGTCGCCAGAGACTGTCGACTGTAGACTGTAGACTATTGACTTTATTTATAAATTAGTTAAATCAATGAGGTACACAGGACCAAAATTTAAATTATGTAGGAGAGAACAAGTAAATTTGTTTGGAAGTGATAAATATGATGTAAAAAACAGGAGATCTCTTCCATGACAGCATGGTTCTTCTATGAAAAGAAATTCTGAATATGGAAAATTATTGAGAAATAAACAAGTTTTAAAGAGATCTTATATGCTGTCTGAAAAACAATTTGCTAAATTAGTTCAAAAGACATCAGCAAAATATTCAAAAAACAACAATATGAGCCATGATGCTGCTTTGTATTTGTTTTTGGAAGATAGAATGGACTCTATCATTTATAGAGCAGGATTTGCAAAGACAATCATCCAAGCTAGACAAATGATTTCACATGGACATTTCCTATTAAATGGTAAAAAACACAATATACCTTCTACTTTTTTAAAGGTTGGAGACAAAATCACATTGAAACCAAAGATGAAAGAATCTCCTTTGTATGCTGGAGCTACAGTTAGCAAGACCTTTAAAGTACCTTCTTGGATCAAAGTAGATAGAAATAAGTATGAGATAGAATTATTGACATTGCCAGTATTATGAGAATTGTGAGTTTTGGCCGATATCTTGAAAGTAATCGAGTTCTATGCTAGAGCTTAGTCGTTGCTTCATGTGTCGAAAATTAAAATAAAAATTTATATCCTTTTTATAACACCTATGCTAGATATCCAAAAATTTATAGGTACACCAAAGATTATTGTATCCGAAGAGGACAATAAAGTCACAAAATTCGAGTTAAATTATTTACCAAGATGATTTTGACACACTTTGTGAAATGCAATTAGGAGGATAATGTTATCATACAATGTATGATGAGCAATCACATGATTGAAAATCAAATGAGTTCCACATGAATATTATGTTATTGACTGAGTAAAAGAAGATGTAATATCTATGATGTTGAACTTCAAAAAATTAAGATTCAAATTTGATCCAAGTATAGAATCTATCCAATGGATTCCACAGAGATTTAAATGAGTAGGAGTTTATACTTCAGATTCATTGAATTTACCAAGCGGTATAGAATTATTAAACAAAGATGAGTTCTTGTTTGAGATTACAGATCCATCATTGGAATTAAATATTGATGTGAGAATTGAGAAATGATACAAATACTATAGTGTAGAATACCTAAGAAATCGTGATGCAGAAGAAGAAAATACAGATGTAAATACATTGGTGATAGACAACGAGTTCAAATTAGTTGACTATGTAAAATATGATGTAGATGAAGTTATCGATGACTTCACATGAGGTACAAAAGATAGCTTGAAGATAGAAGTTGGTGCATTGTATGATGGAGTTTCTCCAAAAGAGATGATAATGTTTGCTGGAGATGTATTGGCATCATATGCAAAATTATTTATATTTGATGATGTATATATTGATAGATCAGTATTATTAGAATACGATGAGTTAAATAGTGATAGAGAGAAATTACCAGAAGAAGTAAACATCAAGACAATGCCAATCGATGCATTGCCATTGAGTGAGAGGACAAGAAATGCTTTGATCAAAAATAATATCTTGTATGTAGAAGATTTGGAGAAGAAGAAAAAAGGAGAATTATTATTGATGAAAGGAGTTTGAAGGAAAGCTATCGATGAGATCAACCAATCATTGTGAAATATATGAAAAGCATTGATAGGATAATTTAATTATTGTTAATATCATAAAAATGAGGCATAGAATTAATAAATTAAAACAGCTTAATACTTGAGCAAAGAAAAAAGATGTATTTGTCAGAAATCTACTTTCTAGTTTTGTAAAAAATGGTAGGATAGTGACTACACCAAAAAGAGCAAAAGTGCTAAAAGCAGAAGCAGATGCATTTTTTGCAAAATTGGTAAAGACTTATACTAGATATCCTGATCAAAATGAAGCAAAGAGAGAATGTATAAATATAGTAAAGGCTGAAATATTTGGAGAAGAAGAATGAAAAAAAGTAATCAATGTTTTGTTACCAAAGTATGTAGCTGAAAAAAATAATTCTTTTGTTGCTTCTTACAAGATGTGATTTAGAAAAGGAGATGCAGCAGAACAAGTTATGTTGAAATTATTATAATTTCATATATTACACTTTTATATAGAGAATTTGGTTAAAGATGGAATTTACACAAAAAGATTTGAATAAGACTCTTTGGGTTAAGAGATCTGATCAAGAAAAAAACAGGAAACGATACAAAGTAGATGCTACATGACTTACTTTGTGAAGATTAGCTGTAGATATAGCAAATAAACTTGCATGAAAAGACAATGCTTACCTTTCTGATTTTTGGGATGGATGAGCATATGTAGTAGTTGAAAATGCTGGAAAGTTTATCGTAAAATGAAATAATAAATTATCTCAAAAAGTATACTACTCTTATAGTGGATACAAAGGAAACTTGAAGAGTATCACATTGGGAGAATTAATCAAAAAAGATCCTACAAAAGCTCTTTGGTTTGCAGTTAGATGAATGCTTCCAAAAAACAAATTGAGAGATTCTAGGATGAAAAGATTAAAATTAGAAGAGTCAACAACTACAAAATATGACAATTTTAAACCTGTAAATTTATATAAATAATGGCTGCAAAAGAATACAATTATGCTGTAGGTAGAAGGAAAGAGACTTCTGCTGTACTAAAATTATTCCCAAAAGGAAAAGGAAACTTCATGGTAAAGACATCAAATGGTTCTGAAAAATCTTTGAAAGAATATTTTGGTGGTAATACACATTTATATGAAAATGCTATTGCACCATTGACTACATTAGGAAAAGATTACATCAAAGATTTTGATGCTGAGATAACTATCAGATGAGGATGAATCTCTGGTCAGTCTGATGCTATCAAATTAGCATTTGCTAGAGCATTGATAGATTACAATACAGACTTGAGAACAGAATTAAAACCTTATGGTCTATTAAAGAGAGATCCAAGGATCAAGGAGAGGAAAAAACCTGGATTGAAGAAAGCTAGGAAAGCTCCTACATGGTCAAAGAGGTAAAATAATAAAGAACGAAGAATTAAGAATTAAAAATATTCAAATAATGAGAAACAGTATACCCAGTGTATACTGTTTTTCGTTTGATAAAATAAGTAAAAAGTTTAATATCTATATATCTATATGTATAAAGACATTCATATGAAATCATTGTTTCACAATTATATCTGACATTTACATATTATTAGGATTCATAGGAGACGAGTGAGAAAGTTTTGCTTTAAATTATGACTTTATTGGCAGTGATTGGTACATGACTTATCAAAATATTCACCTGCAGAATTTTTTGTTTGAGTGAAATATTTTCAATGATATAGGAGTCCAAATGTATCTGAGAGGGAAGATAAATGATATTCCAGTGCACGATTACACCATAAGTGAAGAAATAAGCACCACTATGAATACCGAAATGATTTAGTATGAGGAAGATATCAGCCCATCAAGATGCCTATCAGATATGTCAAAGAGATGTTTTGTGATATGTTGGCAGCATGAAAGACATATAGATGATCAGAATTTAAATCCTATTATCCATTTGAGTATTTTCAGCACAATATAGATAAATCTAGGATTCATCCAGATACAGCCAAACTTTTGGAATCTCGATTGATTATACTCAAAGATAAATGAGAAGATGCAGTATTTGCACACATCAGTACCAATTATAAGGACAATGATAATAGAGATTACACCACACATATTGGATAGTAAATAGAGCTATAAGTTATCGGCTATTTGCAATTGCTAATTTACTTGTTTTTTCGTGTCACATTTATAATATGCATATAATTTTATTTTATTATCAAATATTATATGAAAGATATATTTTTGTTATGAATTCAATGATGCGGAAAAGGGACACAGGCAAAATTATTACTAAAACATTTTGAGTGACAGTTTGATTATTTAGAGATGTGACAACTTTTTAGAGCAAATATGTCCAATGATAATATTATATGAAATTTTTGTAAGGATATAGTGAATGCATGAGAATTGGTACCTCATTTCGTTACTTTTGGTCGATATGAGATTGCTTTGCAGATAGTAGGATGAAAAGACAAAGCATTGATGACAGACTGATTTCCTAGAGCTATGCCTCAAGCACAATTTATGGAATCAATGATGGAAAAATATCATAGAGATTTTGCGGTAGTTCACTATGAATTATCTAGGGAAGAAGCAATCAAAAGGATCATGTCTAGAGCAAAATTAGAAGGTCGTGCAGACGATAATGAAGAATCAATCAAAGTCAGATTAGCAGCATTTGAAAATGAGACATTGCCTGTCATCAATTATTTCAAAGAAAAATGAAAGGTAATCTCTATAAATGCTAATCAATCTATCGATGATATTTTTGCAGAGACAATATCAAAGATATCACAAAATTAATATCATACACATATATCACAAAAAAATCCTAGCATATACTAGGATTTTTTTCAAAAAGTTTCTATACAATCTTTGTATCATAGCTCAAATGCCTTTGCCATTTTCTTTTTATCTAGACTCAAGATAGGGATATCAATTTCTCTAGAAAATAGTACATCAGCCAGTTTCATATTGTCACTCATTTTGGCTCTCATGAGGATATCATAGCAGACTGATAGATTATCCCAAAAAGTATCAATTTTTTGATTTTCTTTGAATTTACTCAAGGCTACTCAGATGATTTCATGGTGTGAATACATATTTTTGGCTATATCTACAGGGAAATTATTTAATAATCCCCCATCTACAAACATATTATCTTCATATGCTACAGGAGGAAATATAGCAGGTATTGACATACTTCATAGCACTATTGTACGCAAATCTCCATCATCATACAATTTATATTTTGCAGTATTTGTGTCTACGACTCATATATACAATTTCCTGTTTAAATCGCTGAATTTTGCACATATATTTTGATCTATGATTTCTTTTATTTTTTTGTTTGGCAGTATTCATCCAGATTTTTTTAGCATATCTGCTCCATAAAATTTATCCAGGGACAGACTGATTGATAGATCATATATCTCTTGGGCACTCATCCCACTACACCAAAATCATCATGCTATAGCTCCGATACTTACTCCAAATACAGCATCAATATCTTTATCAATTCATAAATCTTCCAATCATTTGAGTATTCACACAGAATATAATCCCCTAAATCCACCTCATGACAATACCAAAACTTTTTTGGGATAAATAGATCTAAATATTCTATTGATAATTTTAGCTGCCATATTCACTATATATAAGATAAAAACAATGGCTCAATAATATTACAAATAATTGGATTTTCAAGTGATTATTAAAATTAATATTATGAAATATTTTCATCATTATGTCAAATGATAGTTGTGATATATGGTACTTATTTTTGCTAAATTTTACATTTTGGAGTATAATTAGATGTTATAAATTTATTGGTAAATCTAGTTTAAATGAAAAGGAATAAAGAGACATTAATTTGATTATTATGTGTATTAATCATTTGGGTATTATTTTTGTTCACGGATGCCTATTTTTGAAAATTATCCAAAAACATGAAACAAAATGAGACCCCAATAGTAAATAAGCAAGTAGTTGCAATGCAAGAAACTCCGGAAGTAAAGTCAATCAAAGACAATACAGATTCGCATTGATCAGCACAAGATGCTGCATTATCTGAGACTTTAGCATATCCAAAGATTGAGAAAACAGAAAACTATATGGACGATTATGATATAGACGATTATGATTTAATTGATTATACAGATTTGGAAGATATAGATGATATGTGATTTTCATATGATGATGTGGATACCAAAGACACATGAGTAAATTATGATGATGTCTCTACACTTCAAAAAATCTACGAAAAAAATCCCAATCCAAATATTTTAAACTTGTTGATATCTAAGCTAATACAATGATATCAGTTTTGACTTGCTAGAGAGTATCTATCCCAAATCAATATATTTCAGCAGCCAGATATTTCCATCAAAGATTATATCTATGTATATATAAATACTCTGCCAGTCACAGATAATTCAAGTATACAGAAATTTAGGACATTCATAGATGATGCGAAAAATAATTATTATATATCAAATGATGATTATTTATTTTATGTATGATTGAGTGAATTACGAAATAGTAACTACAATACAGCGATGAGTTGATTTTCAGCCATTTCCTCCCCTGTATATCAATCATTCATATCACAATTTTCATGAGCATTATCAAATTTCTCTGTACAGCAGTGAGTACCACTATATTACAAAGATGCATTAGTCTCATTAGTATGTCTGAAAAATTGATATTTCTCCTTAGCAAATAAATTAGCAGTCCAGGCACTACTCCAAAATGACCAATACATACTACCATACCAGATATTATCATACTCAAATTTTCTCACTCAAGATCGAGAAAAATCCATAGATTATTTTTACAAACTTTCTTCATTGGATTCTGAAAATTATGAAAAATACAATTTCTATATCTGAATGGCATATTATCGATATGGAAATTATGAGAAATCTATAGCAGCACTTATCCCACTGATAAATACATCATACAAAGCAGATGTATATAGGTATCTATTACTAGATTATGAAAAAATATGAGATCAAAACAAGATGATACAGATATGGCAAAAACAATTGTGAGCAATGAATTTGAAAGCATCAGATTTTAGATATTTCTTTGATAAATTCTTCTTCATTCCATTTTCAAATTGAGAAAGTTTCCAGACTTATAGAGAATACAAGCAGATGGCTTATGATTTCGTGACAGCATGTTATGAGAAATTGTGACATGAAAACGATACATGTATCTATGGAAATGTATGATTGGATATAGCAAATAGCAACCGAAATGCTGCAAGAGACAATTTGATTTATTTATCACAAAACTATCCACAAGCAAGTATTTATCAAGCATTGTGAAATTATTATAGGATAGTATGAGATACTGCAAAATCTAAAAATTATTTCCTAAAAGCGGTCAGTATGTCAGAAAATACTTTACAAAAAAATCTGATAGAAAATACATTACTTAATCTAAATTTCTAATCTTTCATTCATTCATAAAATTTTACTACAGCTTTGCATGCTTTTTCCAAAGCTTCAGCATCATCTTTTGTGATAGTAGCCAATCCATTTTTTTTTCTAAATTCTTTGTGCTCATCATCACTCAACAATTCCATATATTTTTTACAAGTAGTTCATTTTCAATTCATAGCCAATGCCAGTATCTCTACGAAATCTTCTTTAGCTTTATCTTTATTAGTCTTGTAAGTATCATTTTTATAAGATAATAACGATAAAGTCTTATCATCAGTATCTTTATCTATATATTTTTCAATTATATCTAATCATTTTTTGATTTCAGGTATTTTATCTTTGTGAGAAAGTATGGTGCAATGTGCTAATTCATGTAATAATACATGTCTTTTTTGGTATTCAGGATCTTTTTCGTTCCAATTAAATGGTGCTAATCCACTCATTTCTTTGGGTAACTTTGTTCATATTAGTATGATATTATTTTCTTTATCATGTTTTCAGAAGGATATGCTATCATCAAAAATAACTCAAAAATCTTTATAATTTTCAGATAATCAATCTAAAATCTTTTGTCAGCAGACACTATTTTCTACCAACTTTTTTGCTTCATCTAATCATTTGCGTTTTGCTTCAGTATCCAAAGATTCTGGAGTTTTTTTACTACTATCTTTTTTTTCAGTACTTTCTACAGTCTTTTCGCCCTTTGCTTCAGGCTTATCCTTTATTCATTTTGTCGCTTCTCATTTTTCTATTTTTACTTCTTCAGTTTTACTTGGTTTTACAGTTTTTGTCTCACTTTTACTAGTTATTTCTCATTCATAATCTTTTAATCAAAATGTTCCTTTTAGACTAGATTTTGTGTCTTCCACAGCTTTATTCATTTTTTCTCTGATTGTACCTCCGTTATCAGCTATTTCCATATCTTTTTTTGTACGAGTAGTTTTTGTTGGCACTACGACTGGTACTACTGCAGCAGCTGCGGCTGCTTTTCATTTATTGTCTTCAATATTTCATTTTTCATTTATTATTCATTTATATCATTCCATACTTTTGCGACTAAACCACCTATTAATAAATCAATTTTTGTTTTTTTGGATTACATTGGCTGTTTTTAGGCTATTATAGGAAAAATCTGATACAGGTTTTTTTGAAAATATCCTACCAAAGGTAGATCTCCAAGTGTTTTTTATAGTATTTTTACCCGTATTCCAAGCATTTGCTAATTCATTTATACCAGGAGTAACTACAGACTTTACTGCTCATTCTACAGCAGCTCACATTGCTACAAATGGACTTTTGATGATATTTCATACTCTCTGATATCGTTTTCATGTAGTCCAAGCACTGGCCAATACATCTTTTATTCCATGAGAGGTATATTGTACCACATCTAGAAAATCCCTTGGAATTGCAGCTAAAGTATCTATGACATCAGTCCCTGTATTTAAACCAGTATATCATAGCCTAGGAATAGCTAAAGCAGTATTGCTAATTCTATTTGAAAAATTACTAAGTGCCTTTCACATAATATAATATTATAACATAAAAATAAAAATTTATACACTTAAATTATATGTATTTTTTTAAATTTGTCAAATTTTATTGTACTTTTTTAGAATGATTTTTTGACATATAAAATATTTTGGTATATAATAGTTTATAGAATTTTACATTCTAAATTAGATAAATGGAAAATTTAAAAGAGTTGGAAAATGGACGAGAAAATCGTTCAGAAGACAGTTTACAACAAGAAATGTGATTGTTTTACTCAAAATGAGATTATGAGAAATGAGATGCTTTGAGAAATTATATCAAAGAAAAATTTCATCCAGCAGAAATAGAAGATAGAAGTGCTAATTTTGAAAAAAAATATAACGACATGAATAATAAAATAGATGAAATAACAAAACAATACGAAGAACAAAGAAAAAATATGACTGAGGGATCTGATGAATACAACAAAAATGTCCAAGAAGAAAGAGAAAAAATAAATGAGGAGATGAAAAAATTTTTTAGAGAAGATATGCAGTCATATGTTTCTGGTACTAAATCAGATATAAATACATTAAAACAAAACAAAGATAGTCAGATAAATGATTTAAAAGCACAATTACATTGAATTGTAGTAGAGTGACCAAAATTTAAAGAATACCTTTCTCTAAAAAGGAGGAGATTAGTTTCAATTAATAAAAAAATTGAAAACTTAAAAAATGATGGTGCAAATTATCCCAAAAATGTATTGGTTTACTTGATGTCATTGACAGATACTATATTTACATGATGAAAGCAATTTGTAAAAAGACAGCGGACAAAAATGACATGGAGACGAAAATCCGAGAATATAAAAGAATACTTAGATGTAATAAATGATAAATTAAAAATAAACAGTGATGATTCTCTCTGGACAAAATGATTGAAAGAGCAATTGTTACAACATTTAAATGATGCTAAAAAAGCATATGTGGATAAACAAAAACAAAGTGTTGGATTATAAAAATTTTATAAATTAAAAAACTAAAATGATACAAACACTAAATGAAGCAAAAGAATATATGTTTGATAGGATACAAAAGATATCTGGAGATATCGTAAATGATACAGAAAAAGCAATAGTATCCACTTTACTTGAAGAAAATTTTTATGAAAAAATTTGATCTGTAATTAGTGATGAAGAAATGGAGTCACTTCAAGCATGAGATGAGACAGAGTTAGAATGAAAATTATTTTACAAAATACCTAATTATGTCACATTACTTGAAAATTCAGTTGCAGAAGTTTTAGCTAATTATTTATCACCAGGTAGTGAAAATTTAGAATAATTTTATTTATTTAATTATATCAATGGTTTCTACAAAAAAAATAGAAAAAGAATTACAAGAGAATGTGAGGGATAGAGTAAAAAATGTGGATAAAATTAAGGAAGTAGAAAAGTTTGTAAACGATAGTTTACTTGATGTTTTTTCTTCTACTGATTTTTTTGTAGATGACATAACAAAGAGGAAATTAAACAATACAATCATTTCCATATCAGATGTAGTAAAACAGGCAGATGATAAAATAGAAAGATTGTTACATGAATATACGACGACATGAGATCCAGCTAGAAAAACTGCAATTAAAACAGAGATAAAAGATATAGAAGATACTATTACTTGAAAAGTGACAGTAATTGATATGGCATGAAATATAAGTAGAGATCCAACAAAACCACATTGATGAGCTACTTATGAAATAGCTGACTTTAAAGAAAAAAGAGAAGATTATGATGCACTACAGACTTATACTAACCATTTTAATATAGCAACAAATACATTGAGATGAACATGTTCAATGTGAGATTCTGGTACATGACTAACTATGAATTTAGATTGACAGTTTATCACATGATGAACACCAAATAAATATTATATAGCTGATGAAAATTGAAAAGAAATAAAGCCATATTGATGAAAATATAAATTAAAAATGAATATGGCTGATGGTACAGAAAAAGATGTAGAGATTACATGAATTTCGATAGATCCATGAACACATGAGTTAAAAATATCAAAAGATGTTTCATTTGTACCTGATAATATAGATATATCAAAACCTATGTCATTTGATGTAGCTTGTGCATTTAACAATGTAACGACAGCGTCATGAATTCATACTTGAATTAATGTTGTGCATGCAAAAAAGATAGAGGTCACGCTGGAGTACGCCATATTGGATGAGCGTGCACGTAAAGCACAGTTTGACACATATAATTCAGCTACATCCCCACATCCAATTGAAAAAGCTTTGGAGGATACATTTACAGATGATTTCCAGACACATAAATACAATCACCACATAGAGAGACAAGTTTTGGAAAAAGTTTTGAAAAAATTTAATCCAGCAAAATACGACTCTCTAAACGAAGAGCAAAAAGAAAAATTTTTCCAAAGGATGCTACGTGGATGATGGAAAGATGGATGAAGTCCAAGATTAGAAGATTATTATACCTCATGAAATATTAGATTGTATAATACTTATAGAGATCGATTTGTAGCAGATGACAAAAAATGGAATAAAGATAAAAATAATACCATGTCAATCCCTCGTTATATAGATTTTATAAAAGATCAAGCATCATCTCAAGATAAATGTAAAGAATTTATAGCAGCAGCATTGGAAAAAGAAATGTCAAAAGATGCAAATTTTAGAGAAATTTGTGCTAGATTTACAGAGTTTTTTGATGAGGCTGAAGAAAATAAAACAGATAATGATATGAATGAACGCATGGATAAAAATTTCTTTGAAAAAGAGAAAAGAAAACTCAAAATGGATAGATGACCATGGTCTCCATTCCATCCAAGAGATGTAAATTATATGAGATTTTTCAATTGATCATCAAAATCTATAAAAAACCAGACAGTAAATATCTATACTCGTGAATGACATAGGGAAAAATGAGAGGTACAACCATTTAAATATGATTTAGATATGTCAATTACATGAAAAAATAACATTGACCTAACTATCAAAATAGATGGACAAAAGACTCCAATCTCTCTAAAATCTGGTCAACCATGGACATTAGCGCGTAGAGTACTTAGAGATAATAGAATTCTTTATTGAAAAGCTAGAGCACATATCTGTTTCAATATTTACAGAGCTATGATTGAGATGGCAAAAGATAATCATATGTCTCTTAGCTATCATGATTGATGAAAATTAAAAGAAATAGATTTCGTAGATGGAAATTTAGTATTGAAAGAACGAGGAGAAATTTGATATAAATCAGACAAACCAGCAGAAAACTTTAAACAAAAAATATTTTTGTGAGTAAATGATTTCGAAAGAGTTGATAATAATGATAAAGAAAGAGATTTACCAGATATTTGAGTTTTGAGGAGATGAATTGAATGAGTATGATTACATTTCAACAAGGCAATGAATACTTTGCACGAAAAATACCGTAAGTGAGTGGAAAGGAGATTTTTATGAGCAATAAATTCTCGTAATAGATTTAGATTACCGGTCTCCGCATGGACGTCTCCTATCAAAAAATTATTAAATTGTAAAACAGTTTCTAAATTTGATTTTACAACCACAGTAAATTCAAAATGAAAATCTATAAATATAGATTTCTCTAAAAATAAATTTACAATCAGTATGAACGGTCTAAAAAAGGAGATTTCATCTAGAGATTTGTGAAAGTTACTCAATCATAGACAGTGAAAAGTGAGAGTATTTGATGGTATGGAGAGAGATATCGTAGAAGGAATATATATTGCTATGATTGATAAAATGAGGCAAAATTCCAAGATAGCTCGTACAAATTTCTGATTTGTAGATGATATCACATGAAGATTGTATGTATTAGACAAAGATGGAGATTTTGGATATATTCCAAAGAAAGATTGGTCATGATCTTTTGGGCATCCTATGAGATGAATAGTATGATGATTAATCCCGCCAATAAAGAAATTTTGAGCTTTGAAAGAAAACAAATTATCAACAGTTAAAGGATACACCAAATTGGATCGAAATACAGATATAGATCAAATCCATGAAATTATGAAAAATCCATTCCTCATGCAGAGATTAGTCAGAGCTATGAATAGAAGGATGTGATTACTAGAATCCATGAGATCAATATTTATAACATAGGATGTAGCATATAAATATATCGTGAAAATATAGAATTTTCAATTCTATATTTTCTTATAAAATTAAAAAATGTCAAACTATACTACGAATGATTCGATGAAATTTTTGCAAAAATTTGAGCTTAACAATATAATTAATTATAAAGTAATTTTTATCAATGTTTAGTTAAAATGGACAACAAAAAAACATATGAAGTTATCTGAAATCAACTGGATAAAAAAATATCAAAGATGGATAATGTCATTGAATGAATAAAATGAGAACTTTTTGATGTACTCACACTATGAAAAGACCAAAAATCAAAAGAAGAAATCTGAAATAAAATTATTAAAGAACTTGAAGGTAAAACAGCAGCAGATAAAGATTGGATGCAAGGTGGTAGTCCAGAAGCAAATGATAAAAAGAGAAATTATATAAAAAATAAAGAAAATCTGATAAATGATTTAAAAGAAAGATTAAAAGATAATTATAATTCTCCAACTAATACATTAAATTTAGATGATACATTTGACAAAGAAATATTATCAGCATTTGCAGATGACCTTATTGAAGAGTCAAAAAATGAAGAAATGAAAAAACTAGAATCAGCATTGTGGAAAAGAATTTGTAGTACAAAAAAAGACAAAGAACCAAAGTCAAATTTCTATGAACAGTTAAAAGATGTAATAAAAAAGAAATATTCCAGCCTTTCTGATATACAGAAATGGAATTTGACTAATTTACTCCGAAAAGAATGAGCACAAAAAAGCAAGGAAGATGAAAAATCTTCATTAGATATTAAGTTAGACAAGCAAACATGACCTATTACATTGACAGACAGAGATGAGATTTATGAAAGATGGGAATCTTTGGGTCTATGAGATATAATTACATTTAATTGAGATAAAGTATCACAGACAGAGAAAGATAAAGAATGAAATAAGAAAAAGGATGGAATATTTAGACCAATAAAGTGGAGAGTCATTGAAAAGAATATTATGAATGGAAAGATAAAGGTAGAAACCACAGATATGTCACTTAATCCAGCTGTACATACTAGTGATTGGATTGATTTGACTAGAGATTGTGCATGAAATGCAGATTGAAAATTTTGAGATGAACAGGGTTATGGATGATATGGATGTAGGTGGAATATATCACAAATAGAAATCCCATATAAGGCAAAAAAGTGAAAGACACCGGTAACCCCATCTGCATGATGAAGAAACACACCAGGGAATACGCCAACAAACACACCGACGAATACACCAACAAACACACCAGGGAATACCCCAACAAACACACCGACGAATACACCAACAAACACACCAGGGAATACCCCAACAAACATACCGACAAATACACCGACAAATACACCAGGGAATACGCCAACAAACACACCGACGAATACACCAACAAACACACCAGGGAATACCCCAATAAACACACCGACAAATACACCGACATGGACACCAAATACTTTAAAATTGAAAGAGCAAAGAGAACGAGTAGCTACAATATCAAATGTTACTCAAATAAATTGTGCTATATGCCAACGTGAAGCAGATGAAGAATTGAGACAAAGATATGAAAATGTTGGATGGAATATCTTTGATAGAGCAAATTTATTTTTAAGAAGGAAATATATTAAAGATAGAATAGTAAATAAAAAAATGTGATGAAGTAAGGATAATTTTGTTATGGATTGGAGTGAATCAGGACAATCTGCAGCAGATCGTCATCAAATAGAACAACAAAATGCTCTTGCAGAAAGAATGAATGTGGTAATACAAGATATAGATGCTGATAATTATCCAGAGACAAGGAGAAGATTAGATGAATTATTAGGTAGACTAACATGAAATAATAATACTATACCACCACGACAAAGAGAAATATCAGACGACCAATTCAAGACAGAATTTAAAAATATATTAGATATGTCTTGAAAGAATTTTGATAAAACAAGGCCATCAAGTGCTACAAGTACAAATTGGAGGCCAATTAGTGAAATTATAAAGTCAAATAATATGGATCAAATTAGTACAAATATTTTGATGCAAGCAAATAAATTTAGAGAGCATCAATTTTTGTTACGTGATATAACAAATTATATTAGACTTGATTCATTATCTGATACCGACAAAACAGAAATAAAAAAAGAGTATAGTGATTATAATCCAGATTTTAATCAGTGGTGTAGATGAAGAATAAAAAGGTATTTGACAGAATTTAATGATATTCCAGATTTCCTCAATCAAATGAATTTAAATTTAGACAGTAATGAAGCTACAAAAGAGATAAAAAGGTTGCAAGCGAATACAGGAGCATTAAGTATGATAGCTGCTCAATCATTGAAACTTAGAATTCAAATGCTTGATGATGGATGAGAGGCTTATAACGTAAAAAAAACATGATGAGCATTAACAAAAATATGAAGAATTTTGGATGATCCTACAGGTTGAGAAAATACAAAATTTTGAAGATGGATGAATAAACATCAAAATTTAAAAGAAGCATTTGGTCGAATTTGGTGAACAGCAAAAGTTTGAGTTATGGTAACACCAGCACTTTTATTAGCACCTGCATGACCATTAGCTGTTGCTCTTTGAGTTGGCTGAACATCATTTTTGACCACATTATTTAAGAAAAAATCCCATTATGAAAAAGAGCACAGATCATACCAGAGGATGCAAGCTACTAATTTAGAAGATTATCGTGCAAGACGTGAAGAATTAGCAAATGAAGTTGCTTGAATGAAACGATATGAGTGAAGATTTTGGTGAAAAAAGGCTAGAGATAGGAGACAATATAGAGATTACGTAAAAACAACACAAGATCAGATGTCATTGAGTCCAGATTTAGTATCAAAAATTACAAAAAGATTAAATAGCGCAAATACATTATCATGAATAGAAAGGACAAATCTAGCAGCAGATGTAGCAGATTGATTAGCTAGATTAGATTACCACAAAAAGACAGGACAAAATTTCTTGTGATCAAATAATCCTTCAACTGCAGAAAAAGAATATAGAGAATTACAAAATGCTGTAATGTGATGAGCAAGGAGGTTGTGATTAGTCGATGCAAATTGAAATCCAGATATGGACCAAATTAGAAAGAATAGTCCATATGATGCATATTACAATAATACTATAGACATAATAGAGAACGGATATTGAGATGATTATAATAATCAATGATATCTGAAAGCTAGAAAGAAATTTAAAAAGAGAAGTAATACAAAGGCATGGGCATGAGCATTTAAGGCTTGAGCAATATCGTTAGGATTATCTTACTTGGCATCTAGTTTAGCAAGTCATAATAAGACAACGACAGTAGATACATATACAAGTCAACACCACTGAAAAGTTTGATGAGAATATAACCCATGAGATATTCAGGAACATTTATTTGTATCATGAGACGTAAATCCAACTATGAATAGTGTGATTAATAGTAATACATCAGAGATTACTTGATGTCAATTATATTCGTCAGTTGATGCTATACCTTGTAGTGCAGCCAAGTGAGCAGCTGAATTGAGTGCTGCAAATGCAGATTTAGCTGCTGCATTATCAAATACAATAGTATCATGAAATCCAAATTTAGTATCAGCTGTACATAATTATATTACAGATGCAACGGCAAAAATATGAATGATACCATGACTAGATGCATGAAATCATGATTTGAGTCTTGCAAGAGCTATTGAAGCTGTAAAAGAATGAATATTAGATCCAGTTATATCAAGTTGAAATAGTTCTGTAGTTGTAAATCCTACATGATTTACTCGATTAAATTGATGAGTTCAGTCATCAGCAGTTGGTACAGTATGACAATCATTTAGAAATATGTGAGTGACATGAATTGATTATATTCAACATTGAACAAAACAAGTCGTTGAACATGTAACTAGAGTAATTCCAATTCCAGTATGATTAAATACATTTTGAGAATCTAAAAAATGAGGTAAATGAAATAATAAACAAAGAGATAATTCAAAATGATGAAACCAAATAATAAATAATTCTACCAATCCAAATAAGGATTGAAGTAAGGTATCATAAAAACATTTTATTTTATAAAATTATAAAAAATGGGATTAACATCAACAAATGAAGAAAATCTTATAAAAGATGTATTAGACATCGCAAAAAGATCTATGTCTATAGAAACTTGTCGTAGTGATTTAATAAAAACATTAGGAGCTAATCTACACCAATGAATGGATGTGGATAAAATTATAATGTGAGTCAATAGTGAATATTGAAAAGAATGAAACAATCCTAATTTAAATATAAATTTAGATTTTGTTGTACCATTTATTAGAGCGTATACAAATTCAATGAACACGCCAACAGGATGAACAAATACACCGACAGGATGAACAAATACGCCAACAGGATGAACGAACACATCGACAGGATGAACAAACACATCGACAGGATGAACAAATACGCCGACAGGATGAACAAATACGCCAACAGGATGAACAAACACACCGACAGGATGAACGAATACGCCAACAGGATGAGGTGGATGAGGAGGAACATCACCAAAATGATGAAAAAATACACTGTCAGGAACACAAGAAGAAGATACATGGAGGGATAGACGAAGGAAAAGGAGAAACAAAAGAAAATTAGAAGATATAGAACAAGATAATAAAGAAAAAATGTTAAAACAAAAAGGGAAACATGACTTAGATAGAGACCAAAGAAAATTTGAAAGAGAACAAGAATTACAAGATATTAGCCATGATGGAGACAAACAAGCAGAAAAAGTGAATAATTCTGGTAAAAAAATAGAAGCATGGAAACAAATAGACAAAAAAGATATGAGATCTACAAAAGAAAAATTAGAATTACAAAAAGAAATACAGACAATAGAAAATGAATTAAAATTGTTAGAAACACAATGAGATATAAGTGACCAACTTCTTATTCAGGAATGAAAAAATAAAATTGCTATTTTATATGCAGAAGGTAAAAGAGATGTTGCTAGGAGATATTGAGAGAGATTTATAGCCTTTTTTAAAGGTTTTAATGATGTCACACATGACGATATAAATTTTGCAAATAATGCACTTGAACTTGCTAAAATTGAATTTGCAATATCAAAAACAGAAAATAGTAAAAAGATTTGGCAACAATGACAAAAAAAACTTGCTGAATTAATGAGAAATCATGAATATTCTCAAGATGAAAAGAATAAACTTGCAAAAAAGATTATTTTAGAATGCTTAAAAAAAGATAAATAATTTTATACTCGTAAGAAATAAAAGATGCAAAACGAAAACTTTTTAGAGCAATTAATTCTCAAAGCAAACCCAGATCTGGATGATACTGGTATTGAAATGATGGTTTCTGATGCAAAACCTGTATTACAAGAACGAGTTTTTACCAATATTATGGCTAAATTAAATCCTGATCAAAGGAAGCACCTCATCAATCTCACTGAAAATAAAAATTATGTTTCATGAGAAACATATAATTATCTTTGCTCTGTGATACCAAATTATGAACAATTTATACAAAAGGTTTATGATGATTTTGAAAAAATGTATCTAGAGAATTTTAAAGAATTTTCAAAATAATGTCTTTATTAGATTTAGAAAAAAATCCAGATAAACCCAAAAAAACAAGTAAATTGTTCGGTTTTCTAGATAAAATCAAAAAGCAATTACACAAAAATACTACTGAGATTTCTCAAAATCAACCACCAAAACCTCAAATTGAAATACAGAGAGATTGAGATATGGAATACGAACATATTTTTGATGACTGGCAGTGATTAATCACAATCAAACAAAGTGATACAGGACAAGAATTATGAAAATTAAAATATAAATTGAGACACGATTCGATAGAGATAAATATCATAATCTCATACAGGGCTTGAACGTGAACGAAGTTGGTCCAGAAACTCGTAGAGGTATCGAGATTAAAATGAAAAAATGGAGTACTTACAGCTGTTGCTACTCCATTTATGATTTCAGATAAGCCAAGTCACAGGAGAGAAAATACAAATTTGAGATTTTATTACAAAATGTGATTTAGAGCAAAAGATGAAAAAATTCACCAAGAAATTATGAAATATTTAGATAATTGAGAGGAAATCCCAATTAGTCTAAATATAAATACAGAATTAACATATGATCCAAACTAAAAAACCGCAATGAAGATTCTCACTGCGGTTTCTTTTTGCTGGATTATGGGTTAGATAGAGACAGCACCTTTGATGCCTTTCTCATGCTCATACCCAATGAGTTCGATGTCATCCCACGTGAAATCCAAGATGTTTTTCACATTAGGATTCAGGCGGATAGACGGAAGTTCGTGTGGTTTTCTCTCCAACTGTTCTTTCACTTGATTGATGTGATTGTTGTAGATGTGTGCATCACCAAAGAAGTGGTGGAAAGTACCCGGCTTACGCCCTGTGATATGAGCCATCAGACACAGGAACAGAGCATCTTGCGCCGTGTTGTACGGAACACCCAGGAATGTGTCACAACTACGTTGATACATGTTCAGGTGAAGCATACCATCTTCGTTGGCGAAGAATTGGTACAAACAGGGACACGGCGGAAGTAAAGTTTTTTCTTCATCCTGAGGATTCCAGAGAGTGATGATGATTCTGCGATTGTCGGGATTGTTTTTGATCCTCTCATTAGCAATCATCAACTGGTCCTTACCCTTCTTCACCACATGGGGAATTTGTTTCAGACCACCGCACAAAGCTTCACGGAATTCTTCATCCAAATCCTCGAAATAGATTTCACCGAATCTGCGGAATTGGTGTCCATAGGTCGGACCTAGTTCACCCCACTTTTTACAGAAGACATCGTTCTCCAGGAGTCTGAGCTCAAACTCTCCTTTGGCTTCTATCCATTCATCGGAATACTCCTGTTTTCCCTCGTCCTTCCATTTGTTTTCGATTAGCTTGTTTTGCCCTGTGGCTTTGAGCCAATTTTCGAAAGGCCATTCGGTCCAGATATGGTTGTCTTGTTCAACCAATCTGCGGATGTTTGTGTCACCATTGAGCTTCCACATCAGCTCCTGGAAAACAGATTTCAGACTCACAAATTTTGTGGTCAGGAGTGGGAAATGTCTGATTAACCCATCCTCATCTTTTTCCATTTTACACTCGTAGGCGTAGCCTGGAAGGGTGTATGTACCAGTTCCGGTACGATCAGTGGTTTGCACGTTATTGCCTAAGATAGCGCGCAATAAATCAAGATATACATCCATAACATTATAAAATTTGGTTTGACTTTTATTTTTTTGTATACTATATATATAAAAAAAGAAAAAAGTCAACTATTTTTAAATTTTAGAATTTTGCTTGAATTATTAGGTTGTTTGTTTATTTTTAATAGTGTTTTATATATTTATGAAAAAAGATGTTTAAAAATATGATCCTTTCAGATGAATTAAAAAATCATGTTTGAGAAGAAGTAGAAGTCCGTGGATTATTGCATGTATTACGTGTTGTTTCACCAAATTTAGCATTTTTGATATTGAGGGATAGACACGGATTGTCTCAATCTGTATTAGAAGATTCATCTGAAATAGAAAAATTAGAATGATGTTTGTTTTGAAGTGTAATATCTACAAAATGAACAGTAGCAGAGATGCCAAAAGGGAAATTCCGCAATGAAGTACAAAAAGCTAAAGTGACAGTATATAGGAAAATCACTTATCCAAGTCCAATTGATATTTCAAAAGATGAAATTCATGCAGATGGAGAGACATTACTCGAAAACAAAGTAGTTGCCTTGAGACACCCAAGACAGATGAATATATTCAAAGTTGCTTGAATTATCGAAAAATATATGAGAAGATTTTTTGAAGAAAATGATTTTACACAAATTAATACTCCAAAGATTATTTGATTTCCTACAGAATGAGGATCTGAAGTTTTTGAAATAGATTATTTTGATCGTAAAGCATATTTGGCTCAAAGCCCTCAATTTTATAAACAAATGATGATCCCTGTATTTGAGAGAGTTTATGAAATTGGTAGAGCATATAGAGCAGAAAAGAGTAATACAAGTAGGCACTTGACAGAATTTTTGTGACTTGATATGGAGATGTGATTCATAGACAGTTTTGATGATATTATTGAGATGACAGAAAAATTTGCAAACTATACAGTACAAAAGACACGAGAAGAATGAGAAAATCTATTGTTGGCATTATGAGCTACCAAACCATTGTTACAAGATAAATTTCCTCGTATTAGTGTGACAGAGTTGCATGAATTAATGTTTAAAGAGACATGAGAGGATCATCGTGGAGAAAGAGACTTAGCACCATCAGAGGAAAAATTCATTTGTGAATACTCAGCTAAAAAATACGGATGTGATTTTGTAGTAGTAAATTGATTTCCACGATCAGATGCTAAATTTTATCATCATCAAAATGTCGAAGATCCGACAGTAGCAGATAGAGCAGATTTATTGTTTAGATGAGTAGAAATTATTACATTGACTCAGCGTGAAGTAAATTATGATAAATTAGTCGCTCAAATCTCTGCACAGTGACATGATCCTGAACAACCATGATTAAAATATTATTTGGATGCTTTCAAATACTGAATGCCAGATGAATGATGATTTGGGTTATGAATTGAAAGGTTTGTACAAAAAATGATTTGATTAGAAAATATCAAAGAAGCAGAATTATTTCCAAGAGATGTTCAAAGGATTGTTCCATAAAAATTTATTAAATTCTCATATAAAAAGGCATTACAAAAATAGTGCCTTTTTTCTTGAAAAATTTATGACAATATTTAGAGTACGAGATGCAAAGATTTTTAGAATTCTAATTTTTTTGGAATGGAAAATGTAGTAATTATCTGATCTGGACCTGCAGGTCGTACAGCTGCTATTTATACAGCTAGAGCTTTACTCAATCCTCTCATGTTTGAGTGATTTATGGCTGGTGGATTACCTACATGAGGTCAATTGACTACTACCACAGATATAGAAAATTATCCATGATTTCCTGATGGAATTGGTGGATTTGAATTAGTAAATCGTATGAGACAGCAGGCTCTCAAATTTTGAGCAAGGATAGAGACCAAGACAGTAGACAAAGTAGATTTGTCTTCTACTCCATTCAAGGTTTTTGTTTGAGATGATGTCATCGAGACTAAATCCATCATTGTCACTACATGAGCCACTCCAAAGAGATTAGGAATACTATGAGAAGCAAAATTTTGGAAGAGATGAATATCATGCTGTGCAGTGTGTGATGGATGATTGCCAATGTTTCGCAATAAACATCTAGTAGTGATTTGATGAGGAAATGTAGCTATGGAAGATGCTTTGTACCTTACAAATTTCGCATCAAAAGTTACTATTCTAGTTAGGAGAGATGTACTTCGTTGCTCCAAATTAATCCATGAGAGAGTATTACAAGAGCCAAAGATAGAGATCATGTACCATACAGAAGCCAAAAAAGTCCTCTGAGAAGATAGCATGACGTGATTACAAATCATAAATAATCAGACAAATGAAGAATCAATCTTGGAGTGTCAATGACTATTTTATGCCATAGGTCATACCCCAAATACAGCATTTTTGGATGGACAGCTTGAATTATTGGAATCTGGTCACATCAAGACTGTGCCAGGAAGCACAGAGACATCTGTTCCATGAGTTTTTGCTGCGGGAGATGTCCAAGATCCAGAATTCCGTCAAGCTATCACATCAGCAGGTACTGGTTGTATGGCATGACTTCAAGTTGAGAAATATCTAAAATGAATCAAAATATAATTAGTTTTATATTATTACTTCAACCTCTCTTCAATAGAGAGGTTTTTTTGTAAATATGGTATTTATTAAAAATTATTATTGCCTACGGCATGTTACTTTTGGAGCTCCAAAAGTAACCAAAAGAGCTTTTCCACAAAATTTCAGCATTCTGTTCTGCTTGGTATATTATGGATAACTACGAAGCTCGCTCCCTAACAGGGTCGCTCGCCCACTTCCTCATAATAAATCGACAAATGGACTCATATTCCCACAATGAAATTTTGTGGTGTTTCTAACGACATATTTGTAGAAAAAATTTTACTGTCAGGGACAATACTCAGTCTGTAAATATGAAAAGACCAACTTAAGGCTGGGTGGAACAGACTCCGTATTCAAAACAAGAATATGGAAAGCTGTAAGTATGACTAAAATTTTTTCTTAGGCCTTTTTGGACACTTTTGTGGCCAGACAAAAGTGTCTCACCGAAGGTAAAAATTTTATTACTTAATCAAGTAAATACACTGCCATAAGAAAAGATGTTCATGACAAGATTACATTATATATATAGTATAAAATCTAGGAGTGTGTCAAATAATATTTCTATACTATATATATTATATATATAATAATTTTTAAAAATATTTCGTAAAACATTACTTCATAATTACTATTTCTCTTCAAAACATGTCAAATTATGACAGAGTCGATATCTGTCTAAAAAATATTATCCAAAAATTTCAAAAAAAGTCAAAAAATTTTCAAGAAATAAAAAAGAAAATTTTGGCTCCATCCCATTTTTCATTAGTTTTGCTTTTTGAGACCTTGACAAAAAAAAATGAAAAAAAATCGAAAAAAGTCTTGCAATTCACTTTAATTTTTGTATAAATACTTCCGCAACATTGAAGTGACACATCTAGACACTAGATTGTACCACTTGATATAGTTGGAGATATTTAACACAATAGTATAATATATTACGTTTATTCGAATTGCGAAATAATATTATTTTGCAAATTGCAACAAATCTTATTAAGAGTATAAAATGGATGCCTTGAGTAAAAAAGAGGATGAAGGACGTATTTGGCTGCGATAAGCTACGATGAGGTGCCAAAGACCGCTTGGAGTCGTAGATATCCGAATGGGGAAACCTCCCCGATATAATCGGGGGTAAAAGTACCAAGACCATGTGAACTGAAATATCTTAGTAACATGAGGAAAAGAAATCGTAAGAGATTCCCTTAGTAGTGACGAGCGAACGGGGAACAGTCCAAACCTAATCAGTGTAAGATTCTAGTCGTTGCTGGTTGAGGGGTTGTGGGGCTAGTTGTGAGTTGGCTAGAAACAACTCGTAGGAAATTATTTGTTTAAGAGAAGTGTTTGGGAAGGCACACCGCAGAGGGTTAAAGTCCTGTATCTGAAAAACAAATATACCTATATATTAGTTCCCAAGTAGTGTCGAACACGTGAAATTTGGCATGAATCTGGGCCGACCACGGTCCAAGACTAAATACTTTTTTACATCGATAGCGCATAGTACCGTGAGGGAACGGTGAAAAGAACCCCAGGAAGGGGAGTGAAATAGATCCTGAAATTTTATACTTACAATTGAGTGGGAGCCTTCGGGTGACCACGTACCTATTGACGAATGGGCTAGCGAGTTATTGATACTAGCAAGGTTAAGGCAGTTATAGCTGGAGCCGTAGGGAAACCGAGTCTGAACAGGGCGATTTAGTTAGTGTTAATAGACCCGAAGCGATATGAGCTAGGCATGGGCAGGCTGAAGATGTGCGAAAGTGCATTGGAGGGCCGAACGGGTTGGAGCTGCAAATCCTTCCGATGACCTGTGTCTAGGAGTGAAAAGCTCATCGAATATCGCGATAGCTGGTTCTCTCCGAAATGCATTTAGGTGCAGCCTGTAAATTAGATCTTATAGAGGTAGAGCTCTGATAAGACTAGGGGTGTCGAGAGACATTACCAAATCTTGTTAAACTTCAAATGCTATAAGGAATTTTACAGAGTGAGACTGCGAGAGCAAGTTCCGTAGTCGAAAGGATAACAGTCCAGATTTCTGATTAAGGTCCCTAAAGTGTAGTTAAGTGGAAAAGGAGGTGTCTTTACTAAGACATTCAGGAGGTTTGCCCAGAAGCAGCAATCCTTTAAAGAAAGCGTAACAGCTCACTGAACAAGTGAAGGTGCGCCGAAGATGTAACGGGGCTAAACTACATACCGAAATCGAAAGCCAATTTATTGGCGGTAGGAGAGTGTTCTATGTCGGATGAAGCATTACTGTAAGGTGGTGTGGACTTCATAGAAGTAAGAATGCTAGCATGAGTAACGACGCCGAGTAAAAATCTCGGCCGCCGAAACGGTAAGGATTCCTACGCAACGTTTATCGTCGTAGGGTTAGCCGAGACCTAAGACTTTCCTAGAAATAGGATGTCGATGGACAGCAGGTTAATATTCCTGCGCTTATTTATACAGTGATGTGGTTACACATTGGGATGTGTAAGAGCTTACTAAGGATGTAAGTCAAGAGAACAAGGTGATTCCGACTTGTCGGAATGTACATGTAGGGAAGTCCGCATGTATTTCAAATCGAGTTTTATTGAGAGAGATCCCCTCGGGGTGATTTATTCTTATAGTTCTGGTGTCTAGAAAACCCACTAAACTTATGTATAAGTAACTCGTACTCAGATCAAACACCTGTACCGTGGTAGAGAATACCAAGGCGATTGGGTTAACTAATGGATAAGGAACTTGGCAAATTAGCGGGCGTACTTTCGAAATAAGCCCTTCCCTGAGCAATCAGGGACGCAGCGAATGACGTGGGGGGGACTGTTTATCACAAACACAGCTCTCTGCTAACATGCAAATGGATGTATAGAGGGTGATGCCTGTCCAATGCCAGAATGTTACTCTCTCTTGTGCAAGCTCGAGAGTTAAGCACTGGTGAATGACGGCCGTAACTATGACGGTCCTAAGGTAGCGAAATTCCTTGTCGGGTAAGTTCCGACGCGCATGAACGGCATAACCATCCCCACACTGTCTTGTCCTTAGACCCAGTGAAATTATAGTTCTGGTAAAAATACCAGATAGTTGCAGTTAGACGGAAAGACCCTATGAAGCTTTACTGTAGATTGATATTGGGCTGTAGCATGAATTGCTCAGCATAGGTGGGAGGCTTTGAGGTTTCTCCTTCGGGAGGGGCTGAGCCATCGTTGAGATACCACCCAAAGCATGTCGCATCTCTAATCCCTGTAGATGGGAGACAGTGTCAGTTGGACAGTTTACCTGGGGCGGGTGCCTCCTAAAAAGTAACGGAGGCGTACAAAGGTTTGCTTACTACGGATGGAAACCGTGGTGGACGTATATTCGCAAAAGCAAGCTTAACTGTGAGACATACAGGTCGAACAGATAGGAAACTAGGTGAAAGTGATCCGGATCTTCCAAGTGGAAGGGGATCCGCTCAACGGATAAAAGTTACTCTGGGGATAACAGGCTAATGGTATCTAAGCGTTCATAGCGACGATACCGTTTGGCACCTCGATGTCGGCTCGTCGCATCCTGGGGCTGTAGAAGGTCCCAAGGGTTGGGTTGTTCACCCATTAAAGCGGGACGCGAGCTGGGTTCAGAACGTCGTGAGACAGTTCGGTCCCTATCTACTGTAACCGTAAGAAATTTGAAAGGTGCTGTCCCTAGTACGAGAGGACCGGGATGGACTAGCCTCTGGTAGTACCAGTTGTCGCACCAGCGGCACGGCTGGATAGCTATGCTAGGAAAAGGTAACCACTGAAAGCATCTAAGTGGGAAACTTGCCTTAAGATTAGATTTCTCTCTCTTTATGAGTTAAGAACCCCGCGAGACTAGCGGGTTGATAGGCATCATGTGTAAGTCCAGTGATGGATTCAGCAGAGATGTACTAATAGTTCGAGCGAGTTTTGTTGTAAATTTTCTTCGAAAAACGTAATATATTATGTTATTGTGTTAATCTATCTTACAATTAATGTTGTAAAACGAAGTTAGATTATTATAATACTCTTAGTGGTTTATGTCCACAAATGGTGGTGTCTATGTGGATTGGGGAAATACCTGTTCCCATTCCGAATACAGAAGTCAAGCCCAATTCAGTCGATGATACTGGTTGCATTGCAGCTGGGAAAGTAGGTTGGTGCCACCATTTGTGAATATAGATTTCACAAAGTTCATTAACAGCATTAATAAGAGATAAAGTATGGATTTTTTGTTTGTGAAGAGTTTGACCCTGGCTCAGGATGAACGCTAGCAGAACGCCTAACACATGCAAGTCGAACGGATCTTCGGATTAGTGGCAGACGAGCGAGTAACACGTACTTAACTTGCCCTTGAGATGGGAACAACTGCAGAGATGTAGCTAATTCCCAATATGCTCACGATGGTGAAATCCCAATGTGAGGAAAGATTTATCGCTCAAGGAGAGGGGTGCGTCCTATCAGGTAGTTGGTAAGGTAACGGCTTACCAAGCCTATGACGGGTAGCCGGTTTGAGATGATGATCGGCCGCGATGGGACTGAGATACGGCCCATACTCCTACGGGAGGCAGCAGTGGGGAATATTGCACAATGGACGAAAGTCTGATGCAGCGATTCTGCGTGGAGGATGAAGCATTACGGTGTGTAAACTCCTTTTCTGGTAGAAGACGAATGACGGTATACCAGGAATAAGGGACGGCTAACTATGTGCCAGCAGCCGCGGTAATACATAGGTCCCAAGCGTTATCCGGATTTACTGGGCGTAAAGTGTCCGTAGCCTGACATATAAGTCTGTTTTCAAATACTGTGGCTTAACCATAGGAAGGGAATAGATACTGTATGTCTGGAAGTTGTTGGGGGTTAGTGGAATTTCCGGTGGAGCGGTGAAATGCGTTGATATCGGAAAGAACGCCGAAAGCGAAAGCAGCTAACTACAATAAACTTGACGGTAAGGGACGAAAGCGTGGGGAGCAAACGGGATTAGATACCCCGGTAGTCCACGCTGTCAATCATGCTTGCTAGATGTTTTGGACCCTTGTGGTCTGGAGTGTCGTAATCAAACGAGTTAAGCAAGCCGCCTGGGTAGTATATTCGCAAGAATGAAACTCAAAGGGATAGGCGGGGGAACACACAAGCAGTGGATTATCTAGATTAATTGGATAATAAGCCAAGAATCTTACCTAAACTTGACATGTACTATGTCCTATATGAAAGTATAGTAATCCGAGCAATCGGGTGTGGTACACAGGTGGTGCATGGTCGTCGTCAGCTCGTGCCGCAAGGTGTCTAGTTAAGTCTGGAAACGAGCGCAACCCTCATCTTTAGTTAGAATGTCTAAAGAGACTGCTTCGGTAACGGAGAGGAAGGAGAGGATGACGTCAGATCCTCATGCCCCTTACGTTTAGGGCTTCATAGATAATACAATGGGTAGTACAGCGAGAAGCAAAGCCGCGAGGTAGAGCAAAACTCTAAAGCTATCCTAAGTTCGGATTGCAGTCTGGAACTCGACTGCATGAAGTTGGAATTGCTAGTAATGGCGGGTCAGCTACACCGCCGTGAATATGTCCCTGTTCCTTGCACTCACCGCCCGTCAAACCATGGGAGCTGAGAGCCTCTGAAGATTCGCTATGCGGGTTAAGGAGGATATTAGTGACTGGGGTTAAGTCGTAACAAGGTATCCCTACGGGAACGTGGGGATAGACCACCATCCTAAACTTTTTAAAAAACCAAAAATCATAATTCATCTTTGTCTCTTATTAATGCTCTTAGTGAAGAAAATGGATGGGGCGATTCTCATCTTTTTTTTTATTTAAAAAAATCTTCAAAAATTTGACAAATAAAAAATATTATATATAATATATATTGTCTTACATGACAATTTTATATCTTAATTTAATATTATGGAAAAAGAAAAATTAAATCTGGATGAGTATGTTTTTTCTGAAGATTCTTTTGAAGATTTGCTTGATAATTTACCAGAGATTTTTGAAAAGTATGATGCGGTTGAATTTTTACACCCACTTAATGATGAAGAATTTCGATTACTTGAAAATCTTGAAATTCCTGAATGAAAAACACTCTATATTAATCCTACAGAGATTAGTTTTGATAATTTAAGTAGATTTAAAGAATTTTTTGAATGAACACCTTGACTAAAATTGCGTGATTGTAATTGAAATGAATTTGATTTGAAAAAATTTTTGATAGATAGAGAAGTAATTGATTGCTTTACTGGTGATTATTGAAAAAAAATAGGTTCAAATGGTGAAATCGTTGATCCTGATGCCTATTATTAAAAAACTAAACTATTTATTTTCACCAAAATTTTTTTAAGAAAAAATTTATTAAACACTTGACTTTTTTTATAATTTTGTTATCATTCTACTTGTAATATGTTAAACACATAAAATGTAAAAATTATGAAAAAATGGAAAATTGTTGTTGATCCTGAAAAGTCAAAAAATGGATCTACTACGTTTGGTTTCATGAAGGAGAAAAATCTCAAGGACGTGAAAGTTTTTTTTGACAGGAATGATAACATAATTTATGTATCTACACCTATTGAAAAGACTTCCGTGAGAACTAAACTTATCCAATATGCTACTAATCGTAGTTAGCTTTGGGCCGGGATATTTCCCGGCTTTTTTTGTATTGAAATTCAGAAAATAATTTTTTCTTGCATTTTCACTACAATATCTTATAATATCACTCAATATTTACGGACAATTATTAATTTTTAATTATTAATTCTTAATTATTATGGCTTCAAGGACAAATAAGAGAGGAATCGCTGCAAAAAAAGCCCAGCAACAGAAACAAGCTCAGAGATTTAAGTGAGCTAGGAGATTTGAATATCCAAAAAGGAAATTAGACCTAGAAGAAGCAAAAGAGCTTTGAGTAGTTTGAGTATACAAAAATCCTAGATGATCAGAATACAACCGATTTATCAAAGGAAGGAAAGTTTGCCGAGAGACTAGACTTAGAGTAGATCCAGATGGATATAGATATATCAGGACTCCTTCAGGAGGTTCAGAGATGGTTCAAGTACCTATTTCTGGATGGTTGAGAACAAAAATTAGAAAAAGCTTAAATACAAAATAATTTTCTTGATTTTAAAATCCGATAAATTACCTATATTTTATTATATAGGTTTTTTATTTATTTTAAAAAATTCATGAAAAAATACCTCATCTTGATAATTGTGGCTATCATAGTTTTAGTCCTTATCATAGCATGTTTACTCATATTCTTCAAAATGACAAAATTCCAAAAATCTGGAGAAATAGTGTCTTTTGAGTTTGGTGAATGAAATTGATGGACTTTTTCTGATACATACAAGATATACAAAAGTGGTGATAATGTCTTTTTTGAAAAATTAGGTTTCCAAGGGTGATACGATGATTCAATAGAACCAAAAATTGCAGTTGTTTATCCAGAAATTTTGACCGATCTCACAAAAGTAGTATTTGAAGACAAGGTAAATAGGCGAGATGGATTTGACAAAATAAATAAGCATGTCTTGGACTGAACAAGCTGGCATCTGTACATTACTTTTGAAAATGGTGACCACCTAAGTGCAAATGGATATATGAGACATCCAAATAACTATCAAAAAGTAAAAGGAGATTTCATTTCTATCATTTCAAAGTTCAGTGAGTAAATTGTACTCCTCTATTGTTAATTTCTATTAGTTATTAGATTTTTTTTGTTTTTCAAAAATTCATTTGATTTTTTGACAAGATTTAATATATAGATAAATATCTATATATTTTTTATTCAATGAGTGGATATTTATTATGACATGAATTATAAGGGAAGAAAAAATGGCTGTTTCTAAATTCAAAAAATTAAGATCAAAAAAATGATGAATTATTTGTCCAGCATTATGATTTAATGTGATATTTACAGATGATAATTTTAGACATTTAACATATAAAGATAAAAATCATAAGAGGTCGGACCAAGAAATTAAAATGAGAAGTATTTGTTTTTTATCTGTTGATAAAATAATTAAAAAATCTTGAACATATCAGGAGTATTTATGTGAAACCAACCCTATTATTATAAAAAGGCATTGAAAAAAAGAAAAAATCATGAGAAAAGTAGAGTATGTTTGATTGGTTGCTATTGTGGATTGACCAAAATGAAAACACAGAATAAGAGTTGTAATAAAAAAAATAGAATGATTTTCATATTGAGAATATCTTTCTATTATGCCGGCATGGAAAATGAAATGACATCCAAATTTTATGTGATGAAAATTTGAAATTTAAAGAAAAAGCTTGATTCCAGATCAAGCGTCCGAGAGCATGGGGACGAACCCCTTCAAACTTTTTCGTTCTCATTATAATCAAAAAAAACAAAAAAGCAAATCTTTTTTGACAAGATGAGGATTAAAGTTATAAAAGCAGGATTCAATAATTGATATTTCGTATGATGGGGAATAGAATGTCCCCATTTTTTGTTTTACTTGATTTTTATCATGATATTCATATTTTGGATATGCCTGTATAACACGAAAACGGAAAAAACCGAAAACTTTTTCGTATTTAATTTTTCTAATAAATAAAGCACCTTAGTGGTGGGATTAACTTATTAGAAGAATCTTTATACGATCTTGTTTTTAGGTTATACAGGCACCCACGATTAGGGTGCTTTTTTTGTGCAAATCAAAATTCGTGGGATTTATTATATGAATTTCACGAATGGATAAAAAACAGCTTTGAGCATTTTATACCCCTAGTCATACGGTTGATTATATTTTGGAACAAGTTAATTGAGTATTATCATTTGGTAAAGATTCTAAAATTTTGGAGCCAAGTTGATGAGACTGAATTTTTGTTTCCCATTTATTAAATTTATATGGTGTTGACTCTAAAAGTATTGATGTACGAGATATAAATTATGAAGTAAAAGATAAAATATTAGAATATTGAGTTAATTTTCATTGTAAGGATTCATTACTTGATAATAATTTTAGTGAATGACTATTTTATCAATGAGAATGATATTATTCTCATATAATATGAAATCCTCCATATTTAAATAAACAAAGTGATTACATTAAGGCGAATAAAAATAAACTTAAAAGTTTATATAGCAATATTTGAGTACATGATACATATGCTATGTTTATATATATGTGATGTAAGTTATTAAAGCAATGATGATGCCTATGATTTATAGTTAGTGATACATTTCTTACATTATGAATACATAAGAATTTTAGGAAATTTTTACTGGATAATTTTTTAATAAAAGAAATAACACTTTGTCCCAAAAATTTATTTGAATGAGCTTCTGTGAGTACTTGTATAATAATTATACAAAATAAAAAACCAAATTTGAATTCTAAATTTATTATAAATGATTGTAGAAATTGTGAGATTTGAATATATGATTGAATAAAATCAGAAATTTTACAACAAGACACACTATTAAATCCGGATTATGTTTTTGATATTAACAATAATGATAACTTCTTAAAATATGCTATAAATTGAGATAAAATGATTGATTATTTGTTGTGATGATTATGAATGCATACAAAAAATAATCAAAAATATTTAGCTGTGGTAGATTATAATTGAATAGAATTTGCGAAGAAAAAGAACTTATTGCTAAAAGTTAATATAAATGATGTAAACTGAAAAGATTGGATATTATACCACAAACAATGATGAAACTATAAATATTACTTACCAGCAGAATATGCAGTAAAATGGGATTCTGATTCCTTTTCAAATTATGTAATTCCAAAAAATACATTAGAATTAAAGGATAAAAAATGATTTTTAATTTCATGAGTTTGTTCCTCACTTAGTGCTAGATTATTTACTAGTTGAGCAATGCGAGAAAGTAATAAAGCTATGTGTTTTTTCCCTAAGGATGAAAATATTTATCCATGCGAGTATTTTTTATGATTATTAAATAGTTCAATTTATAATAAAATAATAAAATCGTTAAATCATACAAACTCAATACAGATAAGAGATATTTATAAATTACCAATGATTCACTTAAATAACGAAGATAAAACAAATTTGATAAATAATGTAAAACAAATTTTAGAGCAAATGAAAGTAAATTTATCATACGATTTTTCTAAAGAGCAACATGTTATAGATTTCATTGTTGAAAAATATTTTAAGTAATTAATAAATTATGTTATGACTCCTTTAATAGATAGAGAAACTAAATCTAATAGGTCATGAAGTGACTATTTTGAATTGTTGTTGACACAATATATATGTTCAGAATATTGATTAGTGTTTTCATATAGTGAAGACATGTCAGAGGTTATGAAAAAGTTATTATCATTAACTAATGCTAAAGAAAGAATAGAATTACAAAACAATAATTTTATTAAGACTAAACCAAAAGTAAAGGAAATAATAGATTCTGAAATTACAAAAAAATGAAAAGTTATACAAGTTATTTGGACAGGAAGAAATTTAGAGATAAAAACGACATCTGATGTGGATGCAAAACATATTACTGAAAAATTAACAAGATTTTCTGTGAAATCAGTTTCATGAAATGGAACATGAACATTAAAAAATCTATGAATGAAAAAATTTATAGGCTTTTATTGAGTTGACTATAGTAAAGAATACGAAGAAATGTGGAATAAATTGAAAAAGTATTTAGAATCAAAGTGATTTGATGTTAATATCTTGTCAAAAGAAGAAATAAAAAATATATGTAATAAAAATTATGTTCTTTGTTCACGAGCAGAAAATAATTGTAGACCATATCAAAAACAACTAAATATTTATTGTGCTAATGGATTTAATGAAAAGAGTTTACAAGCAAAAAAAGAGATTTTGAAATATATTAGTGATTCAAAGGATGAGGATTTATATGTAATTATAGCAAATGAAAAAAATGTAGAACCAATTATATATAAACCTGTCCAAAAATTTTGATGTATAGATGCAAAAAAAATAGAAGCTAAAATTTCTTCAGATACGGCATTTATAATATATGTTGATAATAAACCAATGTATAGAGTGGAAACTAATTGTACAAATTGATTATGAATATCTGCATTTTGTCAGAGAGTATTTTTAATATAAATTTCCTTTCTCTACTCCTCTACTCACAGCCAATCCAAAGCAAAGTAGAGTACTAAGCTAGAAATCAAAATCAAAACAATCAACAATACATTTGTTATTTCTGAGAAATTTATTCCTATTAATGATGGTAAAGCTCCTATCAACAATGCTAGACACAAAAGCCCAAAAGCTAATCACCATCTCTTTGGCATTGCTTTGATGAGAGCTATGAGAGCAATTGGCATCGTGATGTTGAACAAAAATATTCCAATCATTCCACAGACTATTGATTGACTACCAAATAATAGACATGGTAAGGATACTAATAATGATATTACTCATACTTTTTTCCATCCAAATCTATCTGCCAAGACTCCTCATAGAGCTTTTCATAGTACGATGCAGATGGTAAATATTATTACGAGTGTTCAGATTTTCCATGGATAATTTACTATAAATCATACGAATGAACGGATTACTATTGATAGCAATAATAATATAGAAATTGTGGCGATTCAGACTTTGAAGTCCATTTTGTTTTCTTTTGCAAATTGGCTTACTATATTATATACATTCATATTTTTTGAACTAAGAAACATTGATATAGCAGAAATAGCTAATAAAGCTACTCCATACCACCAAACGAAATTTCCAGACTTTCAGAGCATGATTCACATCAAAAGTCCGAAAGCTCACGGAGCTACGAATATTCCAGATGGAGTTGCTTTTTCTGGGTTGAGTCAGATACAAATCACACCACCTCATACATGGAATAATGCATTTCATATCCCTACTAGAGTTACAGCACACCATGGACAGAAATTCAGTATTACCGCTCATAGAGCTACTAATCCACATCCAAGTAGAGCTACTAATTTTGGACATTGGAATTTATCCGTCAGTGCCCCAAAAAGAGTCTGCAATCCGAATGCGAGTATATTATAAGTAAGTATAGCGAAAAATATTCCTTGAGCACTGAGTAATCATTTAGCATAGATTGTCATGACAGTACAAGCACAGACAAAATCTACTACCATATGAGCAAATCCATACGAGCTCAAAATTCAGATCTTTTGTGATGTTTTCATGAAAGTTTTTTATTAGATAAACAAATTTGTTGTAAAAATGTTGAGATGAAAAACAACAAGAAATTTACAAACCCATCCTAACCTCCCCTTATCAAGGGAGAAAATTGCTCCCTTTGGAGAGCTGCCCCGCAGTACTGCGGGGCTGAGGGGGTAATGACGCAGACAACCCCCACCACCGCAAGCGGTCCCCCTCCCCGTTGGGGAGGAATATATTTGCTTCACGATGAAATCGTGACGAGGGGGTTGTAGTAAAGTCATCCTTTCAAAAATTCATGTTGAAAAAATGTTTATAATCACAATATATTATAAGTAATATTTTATTCATACAATAATTCATGTACTTCTTATCTTTTCTCAAATCACTACTAATTACAATAATTTTGGAGACTATAGTCTTATTTTTTCTCTGTAAACTTTTTTTCAAACAAGATAATATTAAAAATTGAAAAATTATTTTGACATGAATAGTTGCCTCTACATGTACATTGCCGATTTTGTGGTTTGTATTGCCAAATATTTTTCACAACTGGACAGTTTTTGCCATAATTGGCGAAGTGTTTGTCACTATTGTCGAAGTCTTTATAATAAAATATATGTTGAATATAAAACGACGAAAAGCAATTATAGCAAGTACTGTCTGTAATCTCTTTTCTGTATTGATTTGATTATTTTTGTAAAAAAAGTGTAAATTTTCCCTTGCAATTTGTGTCTATATTGTTATAAAATACCCCGCATAATGTTCTCATACGAGAAATTTTGCGATTATGCCGGGGTAGCTCAGCGGTAGAGCAGAGGCCTGAAAAGCCTTGTGTCGGTGGTTCAACTCTGCCTCCCGGCACCACGAAAATTAAGGGCATATAGCTCAGTTGGTTAGAGCGCATCTCTGATAAGGATGAGGTCGGTGGTTCGAGTCCACCTATGCCCACCATTATAAACCCTAATAAACCGGGGATTAGCTCAGATGGCTAGAGTGCTTGGTTTGGGACCAAGAGGTCGTGAGTTCGAGTCCCACATCCCCGAATTTAATTTGGATATAGGTTGATTAAGTTGGTTAGAGCGTCCCGATAAAATCGGGAAGGTCGGAAGAGTCCACCTATGCCCACCATTGTAAAAAAACAAAAACATGCTACAGTTATTGGCTATTAGCTAGTAGCTAGCAGCTAAATCTATCTGTGAGTACAATGGCTCCGACCTGGAGTTAATTACTTAGCAGTATTGGTTTCTATATCAGTAAATGGGGCACTCCGAAAAAATGCGGAGTATGTACGCTATTTGACTGGAAGAAACGAGATTTTTTTTACATTTTGTCTTGAATTTTTATACTATTTCCGTATAAAGACAAGCAATATCTTCGTTAGCATGGTTTAATCCGTGCTCTGAAATACAATGAAGAAAATTATTTTATTACATTATATTTAAAATTATGGCTGAAAAAGTTCACGTAAATGTTGGTACCATTGGTCACGTTGATCATGGTAAGACAACTCTAACAGCTGCTATTACAGCTGTATGTGCTACAAAAGGATTGGCAAAAGTTCAGAATTATTCTGATATTGACAATGCTCCTGAAGAAAAAGCAAGATGAATAACTATCAACACAAGACATGTTGAATACGAAACTGAGACAAGACACTATGCTCATATCGATTGTCCAGGACATGCCGATTATGTAAAAAACATGATCGTTTGAGCTGCTCAAATGGATGGAGCTATATTGGTAGTTGCTGGTACAGATGGACCTATGCCTCAAACTAGAGAGCACATCTTATTGGCTCACCAAGTTAATGTTCCAAAAATCGTAGTATTCTTAAACAAATGTGATATGGTTGATGATCCTGATATGTTGGATCTAGTTGAAGAAGAAATTAGAGATTTATTGAAACAAAACGGATTTGATGGAGATAATACTCCTATCATTAGAGGATCAGCTCTAAAAGCTACAGAAGATCCTACAAATCCAGAATATGCAAAACCAATCGAAGAATTGTTAAATGCATTGGATACATACATTCCTGTTCCAGATAGACAAATTGACAAACCTTTCTTGATGCCAGTAGAAGATGTGTTCTCAATCAAAGGAAGAGGTACAGTTGCTACATGAAGGATCGAGAGATGAATCATTAAATTAAATGACGAAGTTGAATTGTTGGGATTAGGAAAAGAACCAAGAGTTACAGTTGTAACTGGAGTTGAGATGTTCCACAAAGCATTCCCACAAGCTGAAGCTGGATTAAATGTTGGATTATTGCTAAGATGAGTTGACAAAGAAGATATCGAAAGATGACAAGTATTATGTCAAAAAGGTACAGTAAAAGCTCACAATAAATTTGAAGCTGAAGTATATGTATTGAAAAAAGAAGAAGGAGGAAGACATACTCCATTTATGTCTGGATATAGACCACAATTCTTCCTTAGAACTACAGATGTTACAGGATCTATTACATTAAAAGCAGGTACAGAAATGATTATGCCTGGTGATAATGCAAAAATAGATGTTGAATTGATCTACCCAGTAGCAATGGAAGAATGATTAAGATTTGCTATCAGAGAAGGAGGAAGAACAGTATGAGCTGGAGTTATTACAAAGATAAACGACTAATTTTATAAATTTAAATAATTTTTGTTCTCATGTCTAATACTAAAGAAGTAAAACCAAAGTTAAGAATTAAATTAAAGAGTTATGATGTAAAGATGTTAGAGTCTTCTGTAGGAAAAGTTGTTGGTATATTATTGAAGTCTTGAGCTGAAATAAAATGACCAATACCTCTACCAAAAAAGAGAAAACTTTATACAGTTTTGAGATCTAACTTCAAATTTAAAGATTCAAGAGAACAATTTGAGAGAATGACTTATTCTAGGATGATTGATGTCACAGAGATGTGACCAAAAACCATGGAAAGTCTACAGAATCTATCTATTCCAGTAGGAGTATTGGTAGATATAAAAGTATTCTAAAACACTAAGCCATAAACAACGATGAGGGGAGGTATTTTAGCCTCCTCTGCCATCTGTTGTTATAATCCCTTTTAGTTAATGAATATATATGATTATGAATAAAGCATGATTAATTGTTGCAAAAAAAGAAATGACAAGAATATGGGAAGACTGAAAAATGATTCCTGTAACTGTTGTAAAAGTACTTCCACAAGAAGTGGTAAGATTTAAGACAGAAGACAAAGATGGATATTCTGCTGTTGTTATCTGAGTAAACAAAAAAGAGTTGAAAAAAGATAAATGACAGAAAGTAAAATATTCTATGACTACTGAATTTAAAAATATTGATGATAGTTTTGTAGATACTTATAAATCATGAACAATCATAAATATTGATTTGTTAGAAGGAATAGATGAAATAAGCTTGGTTTGAACTGCAAAATGAAAAGGATTTCAATGAGTAATGAAAAGATTTCATGCAGCTTGAGGACCAAAGACACACGGTTCAAAATTTCATAGACAAGTTTGATCTCTATGAAACAGAAAACCAAGGAGAGTACAAAAATGACATCCTCATGCATGACAAATGTGATGACAGCAAGTTACATTGAAAAATATAAAAATCGTTGACAAGATTCAACAAGATAATGAGCAGTTGTTGTTGTTAAAGTGATCAATTCCAGGATCTTACAATTCATTTTTAAAGGTTATAGCATAGTGCTATCCAAATTTATATGATAGATATAGCAAAAATGTGATATACTGTAGATATTTATGACAAGAATTGAAAGGTTGTTTCTAATGTAAAATTAGATGAATCTATCTTTTCTGATGATAAAGTAAACCATAGTTTAATACACGAATATTATTTGTTGCAGACAAGTAATGCTCGTAATCCTATCGCTCATACAAAAAATAGATGAGAAGTATCTGGTAGTGGTAAAAAACTATACAGACAAAAAGGTACTTGAAATGCTAGGGTTTGAGATAGGAGATCTCCAATTAGAGTTGGTGGATGAGTTGCTTTTGGTCCTAGAAGTGAAAGAAACTTCACAAAATCTATGAACAAAAAAGCAAGGAATTTGGCATTGTATGGATTACTTACATTAAAAGCAAAAGATAATGAGATATTGTGACTAAAAGATTTTGAATTAAAAGAGCCAAAGACAAAGAGTGCAGTAGAAATATTGACAAATATCGGTATCAACAACGACAAAATCTTGTTTGTCCTAAATGAAAAAGACGACAATATCGTAAAATCATTTAGAAACTTAAATAATGTGAAGTATTTGTTAGCTGATTATTTGAATCCAAAAGATTTATTGGAATACGACAAGATCTTATTCTTGGAATCAGCTTTAAACAGAGTAAATACCAAATAAAGTGATATAACCAATCATTATTCACTTTTAATTATTAATTATTAATTATAATGACCTATAGAGCAAAATTACAAAGAAGAGCAATTAAAAATACTGAGACAAAGGCATTAAAAAAATTCTCTCCTTATGACATCATTTTATGAACTATGATCACTGAGAAATCTTACAAGATGCAAGAAGATTGAAATAAATACTTCTTCAAAGTTCATAAAGATGCAAATAAAAATGATGTAAAAGAGGCTATAAAATACATATATAATGTTACTCCTACTGGAGTGAATATTATCAATGTTGTTTTTAAGTGAAGAAGTCAAAGGAAACTTGTAAGGAGAGCATACAAAAAAGCTATCGTTACATTGGACAAAAAAGATAAGATAGAACTTTGATTATAAAATATTTATTCTATGAATTCATAACATCAAATGGCTGTAAAGACTTATAAACCATATACTCCATCGAGAAGATTTATGGTATGATACGATTTTAGTGACATCACTACTAGTAAACCAGAAAAATCATTGACGAAATTCTTGGGTAAGACAGGATGAAGAAATAATCAATGAAGGATTACATGTAGATTTAGAGGAGGATGACACAAAAGATTATATAGGATAGTAGACTTCAAAGGATATGACAAGATGGATATCCCTGCAAAAGTAGCTTCTATAGAGTATGATCCATACAGGACATGTAGGATTGCTTTGTTAAACTATGCAGATGGAGAAAAGAGATATGTATTAGCATGGAAAGGTATTTCAGTTTGAGATACAGTGACATGTGGTGCAAAATCAGAGATTAAAGCATGAAATAGGAAACAACTCAAAGATATTCCAGAATGAGTAAATGTATTCAATTTGGAGTTCACACCTATGACAAAATGAAAGTTAATCAAATCTGCTGGTACTTATGCTACTATCGTCTGAAAAGATGAATTACAGTGATTGATATTTGTTAAGTTACCATCATGAGAGGTTAGAAAATTCAATGAAAATTGTTGGGCTACTATATGAGAAATTGGAAATGAGCAACACAAAAATATTGTAATTTGAAAAGCATGAAGACAGAGATGGTTGTGAAGAAAGCCTAGAGTTCTTTGAATAAATATGAACCCTGTTGACCATCCACATGGATGATGAGAAGCTCATACAGATATCTGATCAAAGAAATGAGCAAAATCATTCAGTGGAAAATTGGTTATGCCTGGTATCAAGACTAGAAATAACAAGAAATGGTCAAATAAATTTATAGTATCAAAGAGAAAATAGTTAGATAAGATACAGTACCCAAAACTTTAAACTTTAAATAAACTAAGTAATGGCTAGATCGCTAAAAAAATGATTCTATGTAAACGACAAACTTCTGTTAAAGTGCAAGAAAATGACAGAAAGCTGAGATAAGAAAGTTTTAAAAGTACGAGATAGAGCTTGCTTTATCGTACCTGATATGATTTGATTTACATTTGCAGTGCACAATTGAAAACAATTTGTGAGTGTATATGTTACAGAAGATATGTTGGGACATAGATTAGGTGAATTTGTTCCTACAAGGACATTTAGAGGACATCCTTTTTAATAGGTATCATTATTAAAATTTTAATATCTTAAACTTCCAGATTATGAATAAGGAAAATATGACAGCAACATTAAAATATGCTATAGTATCTGATAAGAAAATGCTTTTGATATCAAAACTAATAAAATGAAAAGATGTACAAGAGGCATTGGATATATTGGAATATACACCAAAAAAAGCTGCAAAAATATTAGCAAAAGTAGTGAAATCAGCAGCAGCAAATGCTGTTACAAATGGTAAGAAAAATTTATGAGACTTATATATTGAATCAGTTGAAGTTTGAAAATGACCAAAATTAAAAAGAATTAGATTTACATCTAGATCTAGGATTAGTCATTATGAGAAATATAGATGTTTCGTAAAAGTTGTTTTAAATACTAAGTAATTAAGTTAATGTGACAAAAAGTAAATCCAATATGAATGAGAGTCGGATTAATGAAATCTTGGCCATCAGAATGGTATGCAAAGACAAAGATGCAATGAGCAGACTTTTTTGTAGAAGATATTAAAATAAGAGATTTTATCGAAAAGAAATATCCTCAGACAGGTATTGCAAAAGTGATCATTAGAAAGACTCAAAAAGAATGTGAAATAATTATCTTCACAAGCAAAGTTTGAGTTTTGATGTGAAAGCAATGAGCAAATATAAAGGATCTTGAGATGGAATTAGAAAGGAAATTCCACAAAAAGTTTAAAGTAAATATCAAGGAGGTAAAAGTTCCTGAATATTCTGCAAAAATCATGGCTGAATTTATATCAAACCAATTGGAAAACAGGATGCCTTATAGAAAGGTAGCAAAAAATGTTTTACAAAAGGTAATGCAAAAGTGAGCAAACGGAATTAAAATATCTATAGGATGAAGATTAAATGGAGCAGAGATAGCTAGAGCAGAAAAATTTATAGATGGTAGAGTTTCTTTGCAGACATTTAGATCTGATATAGACTACCACTACATGCAAGCTATGACAAAATACGGAGTATTGTGAGTAAAAGTATGGATAGAAAAATGAACATTGTACAACAAGAAAAAAGCACCAAAGAAATCAATTAGTTTGTAATTCTCTCATTTATTTAAGTGAATAATTAATAAAGATGTTATTAACACCAAAAAGACGAAAACATAGAAAGCAAATGATTCCTTCTTTGAAGGGGAAAAGTACTAGATGAAGTACTCTAGCTTTCGGTGATTATTGATTAAAAGCTACTACAAGCTGATATATATCAAACAGACAGATAGAAGCAGTGAGAAAAGTAATAGTAAGACATACAAGGAAAGTATGAAGATTATGGTTGAGAGTATTCCCAGATGTTCCTTTTACAAAGAAAGGATTGGAAATGCCGATGGGAAAGTGAAAATGAGATGTAGATATATACAAAGCTCCAATCAGAAAAGGAAAAGTTATGTTGGAAATTAGTGGATTGGACAAGGAGACTTCAGAAAAGATCCTTACAAGTGCTGCCAAAAAATTACCAATAAAAGCTAGAGTTGTAGCAAAATGAGAAATCAATTAATTTCTATGGTTGGTTGTTTATTTAAATTAAAATTATACTAAAATGAAAGGTAAATGAGAATACATGCAAAAACTAAATAGTATGACAGCAAAAGATTTAGTTAGCGAAAGGAAATCACTAAAAAAAGAGTTGTATGAATTGAAATCAAAAAATTCAATTAGATGATTGAAAGAGACTCACAAAATTGGTGATGTAAAGGTAAAAATAGCAAGGATAAACACTGTTTTAAAATCTAAAATAGCTGCATAATGGCAATTATATGAAATAAGAGTATAAAAGAGCTTACTTGAGAGGTTGTAAGTGATAAAACAGATAAAACTCGTACTGTATTGGTAAAATCTGTAAAGATGCACCCAATATACAAAAAGAGATTTGTTGTTTCAAAAAAGTACTATATTCATGATGAAAAAAATGAATCTAAAGTTTGAGATATGGTTCTTTTCAGAGAATGTAAACCATTGAGCAAAAACAAGAGATGGAATTTAGTGCAAGTATTAAAGAAATAATATCAATCAAAGTTTTATTGTATAATAATAGTCAAAATGTTAAAAGTGGAATCAGTTGTAAATGTTGCTGATAATACATGAGCAAAAAAAGCTAAAATAATCAGGATATTAAAATGATCTTCAGCTAGTACTGCTACTGTATGAGACAATGTCGTTGTAGCTATCAAAAGTGCTGCACCTACATGAAGTGTAAAAAAATGACAGGTAATCAAAGCTATCGTGATTAGATGTAAAAAAGAAATAGCTAGAAAAGACGGTACATATATTAGATTTGGAGACAATGCTGTTATTTTGATGACAAAAAATGAAAAATGAGAATGGAATCCAATTTGAAAGAGAATATTTTGACCTGTTGCTAGAGAATTGAGAGATTTGTGACACAAAAATATTACAAATATGGCAGAAGAAGTATTATAAAATTTGTTTTTAGTGTTTAATGTTAAATTATTATGAAAAAATTAAGGAAAGGAGATCCTGTTATGGTTATATCTGGTAAAAACAAAGGTAAAATTTCAACCATAGAAACTATTGATTGAGATTATGTTACAGTAAAAGATGTAAATGTAGCAAAAAAAGCTATGAAATGACAGTGATTTGTAAAAAAAACTTTGCCTATCCATATATCAAATGTGATGTACTACTTAGAAAAAGAAAAGAAACCAACGAAAATCAAAGTAGAAGTAAAAAAGGATGGAAAGAAAGTTAGAGTTTCAAAGAAAACAAATGAAGAAATAAAATAGTGAGTATAATATGATTTTATCATTTTATAAATGTTTATAAATGGCTAAAGATTACAAAAAAGACCTTCAAGAAAAGATGGGTTTAAAAAATATTAATGCAGTCCCTGAAATTGATTCTGTAGTAGTTACTATGGGTATAGGATCTATTGTTACAAGGAAATGACATAAGGATTTTGAAGAATTTGAAAAGAATTTGACAAAAATTACTGGTCAAAAGCCTCATATCATTAAATCTAAAAAATCAATATCTAATTTCAAATTGAGAGAATGAATGCCAGTGATGCTTCAGTCTACAATTAGAAAATCTAGAGCTATAGATTTCTTGGATAGATTCTGCAAATTAGTATTACCTAGAGTTAGAGATTTTGATGGAATCAGTAAGAGAAGTTTTGATCAACAAGGTAATTTGAATATCTGAATCAGAAATTACAACATATTCCCAGAATTATGAGTTGATGCAATTACTGTACCTATGTGAGTAGGTATCACTATCGTGACAACGACTACTGACAAAGAACAATCTCAAATGTTGTTGGAGGAGTTATGATTTGTATTCAAGTAGAATTTATATATCTAATCTAAATGTTAAATGGCAAGAGCAGCTTTAAAAGCAAAACAATGGAAAATGTATGAAGAGAAATTCATACAAAAGAAAGATGTAAAATGAGTAAAATACTACAATAGATGTAGACTTTGTGGTAGATCAAAATGATATTATAGAGATTTTGGTATATGCAGAGTTTGCTTAAGAAAATATGCTAGAGAGTGAAAAATTATGTGACTAAAAAAAGCTAGTTGGTAATCATTTTGTAAAGTTTTTATTTTATTGAAACCTATTAAATTATGAGTTATGTAAATGCGCCAGTCCATGATCTATTAATTAGAATCAAAAATGCATACATGGCAAGAAAAACATCTATAACTGGAATAACTTATTCTAAGTTTAAAGTAAATGTATTAGATCTATTGAAAAGATATAATTTTATAAAGGATTTTGAGGTTGTTGATTCAAACAATAAAAAGAGCATCAAAATATCTCTAAAACCAGTTGAAAATCCAGTAGATGATATCCCAGAAATAAAATTCTTTTCTAAACCATCTAGACCTTGGTATGTTAGCTACAAAAATATACATGTAGTAGCTGGTGGAAAAGGTATTGGTATTATCTCTACAAATCAATGATTGATGGCTTCACATGAAGCAAAAGCAAAGAAACTTTGATGAGAATTGATAGCTGAAATCTACTAATTAATGGTCAAAGTGAGAATAATTTATAACTTATAATCTTGTTACAATGTCAAAAATTTGAAAAAAACCAATTACAATTCCTGCCGGTGTTGAAGTAAGTATAGAAAATAATTTGGTAAAAGTAAAAGGACCAAAATGAGAATTGTCTCAAAAGATATTAGATTGTGTAAAAATAGAAAAAGATGGAGAACAATTAGTATTGTCTATAGATAGCGATGAAAACAAACAATTTCGAGGACTTTCTAGGACTCTCATAGCTAATATGATAGAATGAGTTACAAATGGATATGAAAAAAAATTGTTGATAATCTGAGTGTGATATACATGACAAGTACAATGAAGGACATTAGTTTTGTCTCTATGATTGGCACACAAGGTAAATTACGAAATTCCTGCATGAGTAGAAATCAAGACAGAACAAGATCCAAAATGAAATACAATCATCATATTAAATAGTATAGATAAGCAATTGATATGAGAAGTAGCTGCAAAGATTAGATCATACAAAAAACCAGAACCATACAAATGAAAATGAATTAGATATTTTGATGAATTCATTAAATTGAAACCAGGAAAATCTGCTAAATAATCATTTTAGATACAAAACAATATTACAATGGCTCAATTAAGTACAAAATTAAAGGCAAAATTAGAGAAATACCTTAATAGAAAACATAGAGTTAACAATAAGATTAAGTCTCACCATCCACAAAATAGAGTTGTGATTACAAAATCAAATATGTATATCAAAGCTCAAGTTATATGAATGGATGGAAAAGTAATAGCATCAATATCTGATAAATGAGCAAACGGAGCTACAAAGACAGAAAAAGCTTTTGCAGCATGAGAACAATTGGCTAAGCTTATGAAAGACAACAAAGTAGATTCAGCAGCTTTTGATAGAAATTGATATTTGTATCATGGTAGAGTAAAAGCATTTGCTGATGGTATCAGAAATGGATGAATCAAATTATAAAAAACATTTACTTATGTAATAATCATTATTAATGGTTGAAGGAAAGGATAAAACAAAGAAAGAGTTCGATGAACTACTTTTAGAGGTTAGAAAAGTAACTAGAGTAACTACATGAGGTAGGAGGATGTCATTTAGAGCTACTGTTTTAGTATGAAACAGAAAATGAAAGATCTGATTAGGTCTATCTAAATGAGTAGATGTGACTTCTGCTGTAAAAAAAGCTACAAATGAGGCATACAAAAATATGTTTTTTGTACCTATTACAAAGACAAAGACTGTGCCTTATCTCATGAACAACAAATATAAATCTTGTATAGTTAGATTACTTCCAGCTACACAAGGTACATGATTGAAAGCATGATCTTCTGTTAGGTCTGTATTGGAATTAGCTTGATACGAAAATATTTTGTCAAAGATTATTGGATCTAACAACAAATTAAATAATGCTATAGCTACTATAAATGCTTTGAATGCTTGTAAACATGCTGATTACTTCACAGCATTTGATAAAAATGCAAAACCAGAAGTAGTTGAAGAGGAATCTACAGAAGTAAAAGAAGAAAAGAAAGCTCCTGCAAAGAAGCCTGCTACAAAAAAAGAAACAGCACCAAAAGCAGAAAAAGCACCAGCTAAAAAACCAGTAGCAAAGAAAACTACAAAAAAAGAAGATAAATAGTTTTTTACATAAAAAGTTTTTTCAAAATGAAATTATATGAATTAAAAAGAAGTACTTGACTAAAAGATAAAGCAAACAGGATATGAAGATGAAATGCTAGTAAATGAACATATTCAGGAAAATGATTAAAATGACAGAAAGCAAGGAGTGGTAGAAGTGTAAAACCATTTTTTGAGTGAGGACAGACTTCTATAGTACAAAGGATGCCAAAAGCTAGAGGATTTACAAGATGTGATAAATTCGTAAATCATTATTCTGTAATTAATTTGGGTTCTTTACAAAAAGATGAAAGGATAGCAAATGATATGGAATTAAATAAATTCAAATTAAAGGAATTATGATATATAAAAAAAGAATCTGACTTAGTAAAAATATTATGAACATGAGATTTTTCAAAGAGACTTACATTTGTTGGTATGGATAAATATTCAAAGACAGCAACAACAAAAATAGAAAAAGCATGAGCAACAGTAAATTAGTTTTATGAATAATATTTTATGATGCAGAAATTCAAAAAAAAGTTAAAAAGTATCATATCAAATAAAAATCTGATGAAAAAAATCGGATTCACATTGTTGGTATTGCTTTTGTATAGATTACTTGTGCATGTACCAGTTCCATTTGTAAATATTGATGTAATCATGTCGCATATGTGATCTATAAGTAATACATGACTATGATATTTTGTTATGATGTTGTGATGATCATTGGAAAACTTCTCCATTATTGCTATATGATTGTCTCCTTACATCAATGCATCAATTATCATGCAATTGTTAGGAGCTATCGTACCAAAATTGGAAGAATTGACAGAGCAATGAGAATCAGGTCAGAAAAAAATTCAACAATATACGAGATATTTATCTATCCCATTGGCATTTTTGCAGGGAATAGGAATGGTATATTTCATCAACTATATGTTTGGTGGAGCAGCAATAGATACATCATTTGGTACATTGATACTTGCTGCACTTACCATGACAATCGGTTCTGTATTGTTGATGTGGATGTGAGAATTGATTACAGAAAAATGAATTGCTAACGGTATATCTATATTGATCTTCTCATCTATCGTAGCATGAATTACTCAGAGTATATACGGAAGTTTCTCAGGTACATCAAGTATCATGTGAATGTTGATATTTATGTTGGTGATTGTATTGGTACTTATCATCTTATCAATATTCATCCTAAAATCTACCAAAGAAATCCCTATCATATATGCTAGGAAGGGTAAAGTACAAGAGAGTTCAATACTTCCTATACCTATGAATCCAGTTTGAATGATACCTATCATCTTCTCTATGGCATTTGTATCATTCCCATACTTGCTTTCAAAGTTGATTGTACAATTTCAGCCAATGAATACAAAATTAGTGCATATTGCGGATTGGATTGAAGCTAATTTAAATATCTATAATTCAAATCCTTCAGCGTGAGCAGTATTGTTGTATTTTGTATTGATAGTAGTATTTACATTCTTCTATACATTGATAGTATTTAGTCCAGATAGGATGTCAGACAATATCCAGAAAAGATGAGGATTTGTACCATGAATCAGACCATGAAAAGAGACATCTACATATATCAACAAGATATTGATGCATCTATGTCTATGGTGATGAATGTGATTGGCATTAGTATGAGTATATAGTTATGTACTAAATTACATACCATTTATCCAGGACTTAGTGCAATCATTATGATCTCTACCAGTTATTGTTACATGATCTGGAGTTATCATCATCGTATGAGTTGTACAAGAGATTATAAACAAGATAGAGACAGAGTTAATTATGCAAAAATATGAGAAATATGATACAGACGAAGTAAATAAATCACTTAGAGAACTCTAAAATACATAAATATAAAAAATCCGCAGATTCATTCTACGGATTTTTTTTATTTTAAATGATTATCTTATTAAACGATAAATTCTTCATGCTTTTTATAATATAGTTATTTCTGTTTTTTCATATACGGTACTAATTGATGTTTCACTGTATAAAAAATTAGTATCTATATATTATATAGTAAACATTCCATTTTCATAAATAATTTTTTCACTACCATTTCTCAATATGGCTGTGACAGTCCTATTTGCAGTGGAAATGATATCTACATGTTCAGCAGAGCTGTTTAATCAAATTGATTTTTTGAATTCTACATCATCCAGTTTATCTTTGTCTCAAGCATAACATTCATCGAAAGCCATACCCAATGCTATATGAGTATTACCATATTGTCATCACACATTTTCATCAAAAAGAGTTTCAGCCATAAATTTGGTGATTTTTGATGTCCTAGCATCAGTCAGACTAAACTCTCATACATGTCTCATTCATTCTATCTTGAGCATATCTTGGAGTATATGGTCATTCTTCTTTGCACTAGCTTTGATTACTTCTCCATCTTTAAATTCCAGTTCAATTCATTCAATCAAATTTCCATACCTATATAGTGGTTGATTAAATCTGACTCGTCCATTTATATCTCTACAATCAGGTGAAGTAAAGATTTCAAAAGATGGTATATTACATCATCTTCATGCAGCCCGAGATCTATCTCATCATATTCTCACTCTCAAATCTTCATCTGGTCCTACCACATGTACATATTCAATTTTCATATCAGTCAAAATATCTCTTTTTTGTTGAATCATATCATTTACCTCTCTCCATTTTTGTACTGGATCTTCTTCATCCAAAAAACAAGCTTTGATTATCTGATCTCGGTATTCTTCTTCACTTAGATTAGCTTCTTTTGCCATTGCAGGAGTTCAGTATAGGCACAGAGTCCAAGAAAATTTTCCATCTCTCTCTTTTTTGTTTCTCATCTCACGATAAGCTTTGTTTGATTTGATTTTTTTCATTATTTTAGATGGATCTATACCATCTAACTCATGCAAATCAGCATCAGCTATCACATATAAATTATGTGTAATTTCATCTATCCTTCACTGTAAATATTTCAAAGGAGTAAATTCTAAATGTTCATCTGTAGCATGTTCATAGTAATTTCTATCTACTCCATCTGGTATGTATTGAAATAGTGGATGTCATCCTGCTTTTAGTATTGCAGTTTGCAGAGGAATATAAAAAGGTTTAGCACATTCAGGGATTTGTACGAAGACTACATCTCATTTTTTGATTCAATTTCATCACCATAATGCGAAATTTATCATCACATCAGCATATTTATTGAGAATTTCATCACTTGGAATATACATTTAATTAATAATTAATAATTAAAAATTAAGAATTTAAACAATCTCCTACTCCTTCTTTGAAAAAGAATGGAATTATGCTATTTAATTTATAAGCCCCTCCTTTTCAAGGAGGGGTTTAGGGTGATTTTTATTTTATAATAATTAATAACTTAGCCGCCATCGAGATTTGCATTTACCCCGATAATTCGGGGCTCGTGATTTCCCGACGAGTCGGGATGTTTTACCATCTAAGGATAGTAGTGTAATAACTTAGCCTCAGACGGGACTCGAACCCGTGTCTCATCCTTACCATGGATGTATTCTACCGACTGAACTACTGTGGCTTATAGACTCTAATTCGTGATTTCCCGACGAGTCGGGACGTTTTACCACTTAAACTATAGCGGCAAATAGACAAAGCCACAAACGGGATTCGAACCCGTCTTTTGCCCTTACGAGAGGCACGTTTTACCGAATAAACTATAGTGGCAATTAAGAATTTTAGACAAGTTATTATTTACTAATATAAAAATTTTTTTCAAGAATAAGTGAAATTTTTGATATTTTGACATATTATATCATAAAATCAAAAAAACGGTATACAAATAATATCAAAATATGTCATTTTTTTGCCAAATATTGTTTTTTGGATAAAATTATAGCGTATCTAATATTTTACAATTTTAAATCAAAAAAATGAGTGATTTAATTAAGAACAAAAGTAATCAAGAACTATTAAACCAATGAGTTTTTGATACGAAAGAATGAAATGAAAAGAGACTTGAAACATCTACAGAAAACAAAATTAATGAGCAAGTAGAAAAGTCATTTCAACAATTTTTTAATGAAAATAAAAATACACTTGAAAAACTTACAGATCAAGAAAAACAGAAGTGGTTTAATGATCGGCTTGATTGAGAGGTGACGAGGATATTGGATAGAGAAAAAATCAATGAGATTAAATGAGTCAACTGAGATATTGAAAAATCGCTAAAGAGTTTGATATTTGAAGTAGAACTTAACGAATTGGAATGACAAATTCAATCTCAAAGAGAAGAGGAATCAACCCAGACTACATTAAATTCTGGTATAAGTATAGAGTGAATAATAGCAAGTCAAGTGACATCAGAAATGTTAGATACACTAGTAAGTACCATAAATACTACGAATTTTGCAGAAAAACAATATGTAGTGGAGTGCTTAAATAGATGAAAAAGAGAAGATATTAGGAGAATTCAGTATCTTTTGATTTGAAAAAAAGATAATTATATAGCATGAAAATCATGAAATAAAGAGTCTTGTTTGAGTAGATATGGGACAGATTGATTGCTCTGAAATGAGACATACAATGCATTAATAGATTATATAGATAGCCATAAGTCAAATACCGAGACAGGAGAACAAACAGCTACTGTATGAGCTTGAATTACATCATGATCTCGTACAGAGACATGAAGATGAAGCAGTAATACAGCATCATCATGATCTCGCACAGAGATATGAGGATGAAGTAGTAGTGGTACAGCATCATCATGATCTCGCACAGAGATATGAGGATGAAGTAGTAGTGGTACAAGAGTACCGTCAAGTGCTGAAAGAGACAACTCTGCATCATGACAAACTGCTTCAAAATCACAATCTAGTTCTTATAGATGAGAAACTGCATGAGCAATAGAGTCTTCAGATAATTCATTAAATGAGACTACGGAATATTTAGATAAATCTCATAATATCAAAAAATTATATACTTGAAAATGAGGAGAAAATATTACAATCGCCACAAATTTACCAGACTATGAGATAGTACCTACAGTTTTACAAGATCAGTTTAAATTCGAACAAGACAATAATTGAAATATTACATACATATTACCAAATGAAAATTGGGAATGAACAGTCTCAATTAAAGTAGGAGATAAAATACATACTATTACTATAAAATCAAAAGAAAATAAAGAACAAAGTAATTGACCAAAAAATATCTATGATGAGATAGCAGCGTTGGATTTACAAAATCGACGTGATAATGAAAATTTCAAAAAAATACCTCAATATGTACAAAAATTGAAAGATAGATATCAAGAACTCGTTCCTTCAAAAGATTCACTTCCTGCATCTCAAGATGGAATTACAGAATTAAATAAGCTAAAATGAGCTATGAATAGGTTGCTAGCAGCTTATAATCTAAATGAGATAGAGAAAAGTATTGCAAAAATAAAGGATGGAACAGGATGAATAACTACCGAAAAATGACAATTGAATTATTATATAATTCCTGATGCTATCATTTATATAGGATGAAAATTCCTATCAAAAGATGAATATTTACAATGAACCAATACTAAGAAAAAAACAAATATAGAAAAAACATTGTACAAAAAAGGTACAATTGATTTACCAGCAGACTGAAGTGATTTCTGGTATGATAACAAGGCTCAAAACCTCAAAAACATAAAATTTAAAACATTGATTTTGTCAGATGATGAATTGTTTACACAAAAAAATATATCATGAACTACAGAAATCCAATATGATGCATATAGATATTGATCTAATTTAAAGAAAAAGGAATTTGATAAAAAAGCCAGAGTTGCTGTGAATAGACTGACAAGATGATTAGATGATGATCTATCAATTGTGAGTCAGAATTACAACATGATGCCAGGAGAAAGGACGAATTTGGGTAAATTGAGACAGTGATTAAAGACTTTGGTAAAATTGGATGAAGATAGTAAAGATAAGGAAAATAATATCACAATAACGGATGTATTTAATTTCATAGACACAAAATATAGTGAAAATTTCAGCTGATGAAAAAAAGAGTGGAAAGGTATCATGCAGAGCAAGTATCCATCATTAAATGATAGCCAGGCATGACATCTTGCAGAGTTGTGAGCTTTGTATACTGCATACAAGAAAGATCAAGATACACACAAAATGTGAGATTATTTTGGTAAAGTGATGTGATTGTTAGAAAATTATTTCGTCAGATGAGTATGAGAATGAGATAAAAAAGTTACAACAATCGTAGATATGTATAAGAGAGAAGAAATTTGAATTGATAAGGATGTGATAGATGCAGATAAAGAAAGGAAAGCAATCAAATTATTATTCAAACCAGGAAAAAAGGATAATCAGAATTTGCTATGATGAATATGATTTGAAAAATCAGATAAACTGACAGCTTTAGAAAATATTATAAAAAATAATAAATTTAATTTAACAGATTTTTTTGCAAAATGGTGAATTTGAGTGAATCCAGTCGATTTAAGTAAACCAGAGAAATCTTTTTATGCTCAATATGAACAATATCTTGAAAAATTAAATAGTGGAGATCTAGATGATAACAACAAACCTAATATCTCAGAGAGTACATATTATAATGCTGTATTTGATTTTTTGGTATGAATATGAGAAGCAAGGAAAGATATCGTATCAGCAGTAAATAGTCTGAGACTATATGATAGTGAAGTTGCTGATGATGAAGCTAAAAAATGTTGATTTGAATACGGAAATGAGATGAAGCTGATATGTATGCTGACAGATACAAATTTTGATGGAAGAGAAGATTTTGCTGATATAGACGGATTTAGGACATGATTAGAGACCAAAAGTATATATAAAGATGCCAAAGTTGACAAAAAATATGGATTAATCCAAAAACAACCAATACAAAATTTGTTGGATTATGCGACACAATATGCATTACGTGATTCTGATACACAATATACTATTTTAAAAGGTATCTCTGATAATCTAAAAGATATCGAATCAGATAAGGCATTTTATGATAAATTACGAGAGCAGTTAGGATCCAATAGACAGACTTTATTGTACATACAAAAAGTATTATTAAATACACCAGTAGAATGATGAGTCGAAAAAATATTTAAATATGGAGCATCCCCTGAAACTAATACAGAGGATAATACAGAGAATCATGAACTTTCTGCTTCAGAGAAAGCAATCAAGGAAATCATGGATAGTCAAGAATTTAATGCTACATTTGAGAGAGAACGAAAAAAATTAGTCGATCAATGATTGCAAGATTCGCCAGTAGTGAAAGCAAAATTTAAACCAATTATTGCTGCATGAGTACTTGCAAATCTACGTGATAACGGAGATGTATCTCATGAAGTTTGATTATCTGTAGGTGGTACATGGAATACAAAAGTATGAGATATTACTTTAGTACTATGAGTTTGAGCTACTGTAGATTGAGGTTTTGATCCAGATTCTGTATGAATCGGTATCTCTCGATGAAAAAGTTGGCCAGCAGGTAAAAACACAAATATATATACATGGGCATGAACATGAGCAAGAGTGGGAGACAATGTCACATTTTTGGCTTCTACATGATTTAGCGTAAGTACATTGGTGAATAAAAAGAAACTGAGCGATAATCTCAAGGCTCATCCTGAGACATATTTCAATATTTGAACATCAATATGAGCATGATTTTCAAATAATAGTAATCATCCGCGATGAGTATATTGAGAGATACATATGTGATACAGTCAGGATGTACTAGTATGAATTAATAAACAGACGGAGAATATCAAAAATGAATTGTGATGAGATAAATGAGTTATCATGGATGTATTGTCACAAATTGACTTATGAGAAGGTACTTCACAACAATGGAAACAAGCAATCAGGACTGAATTGGAAAAGAAATATTACAGCAAATGAAAGAAAATGAGTGTAGAAGATGTGAAACAATTAAACCAAGCTACAGATAATATATATGCATGGTTAGCACATTACATGACATGAATAAATATGGATGGCGTAGATGAGGCTACACAGGAAAATATCAAAAAAGATATAGCTAACAATCTAGCAGAAGCGTATGCAATTGCTCGGAGAAACCAATCAATATCTGATTTGCAATGAAAAACAAAACTAACATGACTGACATTTTCAATCATATATGTATTATGAATGCTTTATCCTATATCACTTATATGATTCAATATATCTACGTTTAAGTGATTATATGCATCTGAGACTTCAGAAAGTAAAGCCAGATATCAGGAAGATTTGATGACATGAGCTCATGCAGAATTTCAATGAAATGATATTTTTTATGATGATTCAGATCCAGACAATATAAAACCTAAATATAATGAAAAGAAAGATAAAGATGGAAATGTTGTAATAGACAAAGATGGTAATACTGTATATGAATGCCCAGTAGTTAATTGGATAAATGATAAATTACAAGTAGCAAATTGAAATGTCCAATTACCAAAAATAACTTTTGTGGTAATACCTGAAAGTGTTTCTATAAATTGAAGGCAACCAGAGAGAGTTCTCTTGAAATTACCAAAAGATTTGTACAAATATGTAAACATCAACATAAAGTCTAAATTACAAGATAGTGTACAGACAGACACAAATGGTGATCTATTAGTACCATGAAATACTATGATTAGATTGTTGACAAGTGATAAACCGAATACTGGTAAATTTAATTTGATAATATGAGGTTTACAAGCAGAAGATAGTGATTTGGTAGTAGCTCCTAATCAACAGATGTATGGGGCACCTACAGAATACGCATGAGAAGTATCTACATACCAATTGGATGTGGATAGATTCAATGATAATTTGTCTGCATTTATTGAAAGTCACCAAGAAGATGAATATAGTGACTTCCCTATCCAAAAATGTGAAAAGGTTATCTCTGAAAGCTGAGAATCAAAGGCTTTATTAAAATTAACGCCATCTCTAAATATACAAGATATGGGATTAGAAAATTCAAAGACAGAGATAAAAGATGGATATATCTATACCCCAACTACAGGTACATTGACCGTATACAAAAATAAAGAATGAAAATTTCAATTATATTATCAATCAAATCCAAAACATGATCTCAAGATCAATTATGAGATAGAGTGACAAGATCAAGAGTTATCAGTGGAAGATCAAGAGACTCGTTCAGAATCTCGTCAGGAGGAGCCGTATACTTATAATATTATATTTGATGAATCTACAGATATATTTGATGTCGCATGAGTGGAAGATCTTTTCAGCTGAATAGAAAAAGAATTATCAGATGTGGATAATGGTAAATGGATAAGTTATGTAGGATTTATGGAAAATGCATGTGATGTAGTATCAGGAAATACTTTAGATCAGTGAGATTATGATGAAGCATATGATAAATTATTACAGATGCTAGACAAAACAAATATATCTAAATTAAATGACTTAAAAGGTAAATTAAGAGAGAACAATATGACTACAAAAGATAAAGTAATGGTAGTAGACAGATTTAAAATGATATTCTCATATCTATCTCAACTTACAGATTGAAAAGTAGATGGGCAAAATCTAAATGCCGAGATAAATCGTAGAGGTACAAAATACAAAGAGTTACTTGGATATGACAGAAATACAAGATTCCCGTTGACTACAGATTATAGATCTACAATTGTAGAAAAATTAAAAACAAATACACAGATAGATAGAGTACCAATACAAAATTTATTTGGTATGACAGCATTTTACAAGACATGATGGGTAGATGGTACACATACAAGAAAAGTAAAACAACAACTAAACCAAGCATATGGATACTCTATGACACAGATGTGACATACAAATGTCTTGGGATGATTAGCTGCTATGGAAGATATCTGAAAAGATGAACTTACAAATACTAGAGAATGGTTTGTAAACAATTTAGAAAAGAGTGATGTCCACTCTGAATTGTTGTGTAATATGATAGAAAAGAATGTAAATAGCTTATTAAAAAACGGTAAAGTAAATGTAAAATGAAATATAAAATTAGATAAAGCAATATTACTTAAATTATTGAAATGAGAATCTGATATTGTTATATGAAAATCTATTGACAATTGACAAGAAAATGATATAATGCTGTCATGAGATTTGAAATATGTATTTTATTTGCTGTGAGAATGTGCAAATGAATCAATTTGAGTACAGTTGAATTGACTTACTGTGAAAACAAACAAAACCATAATAATAGAGCAGATAAGTACAGTACCTGGTGAATCTTCTCCTGTGACAGTAAAACCTGTGACAGTAGAGGGAGTAAACACAAAACGTACAGGTGGACCATGAGTAGCTACATCAACACATGAAGCTAAAATTCAGAAAAACATATCTAGACAGAAAGATATAAGTTTCGCTATGTGAGCAGGAGTAAAGAAGTCTACTACATGGTCTCGACCACAAGAGGGAAGTGGTACTGCTAATAGTGATCCTCAAGAACATGGTACTACAGGCAATATATGAAATCAGGACGATGGATTTAACTAAAATAATTTATAATTTAAAATCATTATAAATGAAAAAAAGATTATTATCACTAATTGTTTGATTATTATTTATATCATGATTTGCTATGGCATGAAATATAGCACAACAAGATGCTTTTAGCAAAACTAGTCAGTGTAAAGCAGATCAATCAATAAATGTAAATTACTATATCAATACAAGTTATACGAGGTATCCATCTGATATTTTTGCAAATACATCAGATGATTCTTTTATTAGTCCATCAAATTCTAGTGTGCAAATTTGGCGTAATGGGGTGATTGGATGATGTAGCGATTGGTATAGATCTAGTAATGTAGTAAAAAGTACAGATATAGATTGAGCTTTAGTACTGCAAAATGGAGATGGATGTGTATTTACCAAGCCAAGTTATTTGAAAGTATGAAACAATGCTACCAAAGTGGATGCACAAATTCATTATACCATTTGATATTATGAAAAATGATGACTATTCAGTCCTACTATGACGAGTAGATTTTATTACAAAAATACCGATACATCACCATGGAAATGTTATCAAAATTGAAATGTGGTAAGTGATACTTCTAGCTGTACACCTGTAAAAGTTCATTACAGAAATAATATAAAATTACATACATGAGAATGTATAAATTATAGGATATTCCGATGTGGAGATGGATTGGTAAATAGTCCATATGGTTCATCTTATAAAAACTGAACTTTTACAGAACAATGTGATCCAAATGATCCAACTCAAGCAGGATGGAATAATAATGGATATACATGTAATGCATCATGTCAATTAGTGATCTCAACACCGGTAGGACAACCAGATTTGACTATAGATAAAGAACAAATCACTACATGAACTATGGAAGCAGGATCAACTGTGGCATACAAGATTACAGTAAAAAATGAAGGATCATGAACAGCAACATGAGTGAGTATTTACGATCTATTACCAGAAGAACTTCAATATATGACAAGTAGTATCAGTATCACACCTAGTTCTACATACTTATTTACTACAGGGACAGTACATTCTAGGACATACATAAAATATTCTAATATCACATTAGCTGCAAATTGAACAGCGATAGTGTATTTGACATGAAAAGTGAAAGACTGATATACATTTGATACACTGACTAACTGTGCATCAGTTTCGTGAAACAATATACCAGTAGAAGAAGATTGTGTGAAAGTCACACCTCCACCACCACCTGTATCGGCTCCTACATGTAATATCACATTATCGTCAAATGAAATAAGTTTATGAGAATCAGCAACAATTAATTATCAGATATCATGAGCATTTAATAGTCCAACATATATGGAGGTGTCACCATCATTTATACAATGAGCATTCCCATATACGATTTATTGTAATACAGCAAATAATTGTCAATTCACACAATGAAGTACGACGATAGTAGGGACATCAATCCCATGAGTATGAACATATACATTTACAATTTTGTGACAATCACCAAATTGAGACTTTGATTGTCAAGCTATATTAAATGTAAAAGATGGAGATACTCCTCCTCCACATACAGGACATGCAAATGTATCTATCCAAAAAGTATTGGAGTCAGTATGACCTTTCTCCAAGTGAGATGCGATATTGTACAAGATAGTAGCCGAAAATAATGGAGATGCTACTACGATTGTACCTATTTGGGATGAAATGCCGGAGGCTGTGACATATCTCACATCTAGTATTATGTTTGTACCAGATGTACAAGCTCAACATTATACTTTTAGTACTGGTATATCAAATGGTAGATTTATGTTTAGATATGATAATGTGTCATTAGCACCATGACAAAAAGCGATTATATATTTGACTTGAATTATAAATGATAATTATGTAGCAGATACTACAGTATCACAATTTAATTCTACAGTGAGTCATTTCTACAATTGAGATATGAATTGTATGCAATATCGGACTAATCAAGTCGTAGCATGATATTATAGTGATATCACACAAAACTGTGCCTATACATATAGTGATGGAAGTGGTGATAATTGATCTGGTAATGTAGTAGTTAGTTGTGTGAAATTTCCAAAACCAACTATGATAAAATATCAAAGTGTTCGTGGTATAGAGTTTACAAGAGAAAGATTATCAGTAGCTCCAGACGAAATAATTACATATAAAATAGAATTTGGAAACGAGTATGGTGAGACAATGACTAATGTTAAATTAGTTGATGTGATGCCTCTTTGTGTGGATTATGTAAGTTCTTCAGTACATGGTATATCATGATATAGATTTAGTACAGGGATATATAATGCTGGAAATCAAGTGATATATTATACATGATTTACACTATGATCATGACAATATGGATATATGTTAGTTACATGAAAGATTAGCAATAATCCATCGTGTCAAAATGTAGATACATATAGGAATGATGCATATTTACTTTATTCATGAGGATATATTAATTCATTTGTAGTAGCAAAGAGACCGAATGTTCTTTTAACAAAGACTTGAGATGGACCACATTATGATTTGTCGCAGCCAAATACATTTTATATCACAGTCACAAACAATAGTGTAGATACTGTATACGATGTAGTTTTGAGTGAAGTAGATAGTTGGCCAACATTCAGTGGTTGTGTAAATTATATAGATTGGAGAGGATCTAATTTCACAAAGACTCCAAATGCATTGGAATGGAGATACAATAGTCCTTTACAACCATGACAGAGTATTAATTTGGTTATTTCATGATCAATAGGATGAGATAGTAGTTGTGTCCGTGATTATCTTAATACAGTAATACTGACATATAAAGATGGAGCATGATATGACTATACATTGGATGCGAAGTATCCGTTTGATGTGACAGAGTGAGAATCTGCTGAACTAAAAAAGACAGTAGATAATCACAAGGTATCAATAGGTGATATAGTAGTATATACCATTAAGTACAAAAATATATGACATGTAGATCGAGATACATGATATAGTTTGAGAGACATCTGGCCAGAAGATGTATTGAGTTATTTATGATCTGATTGTAATCAAATCGCTACATGTAGCGAAACACAATCAGGTACAGATGTTATATTTACATTCAATTCTGCACTACATCCATGAGAATGATGAACATTGATTTTGAGATGAAAGGTAAAGAGATCTCGATCAAGCAATGATTATAAACGAAATAAAGTGATATTGAAATATAGGACAAAATACTATTCAGGTACATTGGATGATGATGACTATATTGAATACGAAGAGGACGATAATAATTGTGGAAATGGTATCTTGGAGTGAAATGAGCAATGTGATGGATGATATGATAGAGATGAACGAAAAGAATGAGATCGATTTTATATACTCAATTATTTAGACTTCAATCGTACTACACAAGCAGATGATACTGTAGCATGAAAATGATATTATTGTACAAAGTCATGTAAATTAGATAAGACAAGTAATCATGATTATTCATACAATATTCCATCTTGTTTAAATGTAGATACAACTATCTCAATTATGGAAAATGAATTATTCCCATTCTGGTGGAGAATCTGGCAGAGGGATGGCATAAAAATGGTAAATTGATGAGACTCCAAAAGATGTAATTCTTATAGTACAGCTGAAAATACCGTGATAAACAAAGATACTATGAAATGTACTTTCTCTGTATATGATTGAAAGGGTTATAATCAAGCAAAAAAGAAAGCATTAAATACATTTACTGTTGATTGTTTCATAGAAAATAATTCAAATGTAGACAAGTATTTTGAACCATTTGATAAAGATACATGTGCATTCTCTTGGTGTGTAGACTTTGACAAAGTAGCAGCTAGACAAATATGGAATGTGTCTACATTATTGTGAAATAGATGGAATAAAAGTACATATTGAGAATATAAATTAGCACTGGAAAAAGTCGAATATCAATATTGTTCACAAGATTGAACATGGAAAGATGGAGCTCTTTATGATGCAGTATGTGAAGTTAATTTTGCACTGACAAAACCTTATATCATGCAAGTAAACACAGTATGAGTACCAAAAGCTACATCATCAGATTTTTTGGAAAGATTCTATGATATAGCATGACACAAAATACAGACAGATATAAATAATATAGTAAAAGTATCAGAATCTTCTTATAATGAGACTCAAAATGTAAAATCCCAAGTATCTCAATTTAAAAATAAATATGAAAAATTAGCAGTGCAAGTAACAAACACTAATTGGTGATGATGAGTATCATCAGTGAAAAAAGTGCCTAATCAATCAATTTATTTTGTAAAATGAAATTGAACACTTCAGTTATCTAAATCAAATAATGCTGTCTCAAAAGCATTTACTATAGTAGTGGAGTGAATGGATGTAGAGATTGATTGATCCATACTAACAAACGGAATGATCATAACAGATCAGACAATATCATTTAAAGATAGTAATTGTACATCATGATGACAAGTAGTTCAATGAATATTTATAGCTCAATGAGGTTTTGTAAAAAATGACAGTACATTGAATCAAAGGACAAATAGGCCACGATGTCATCGATGAAATTTACATGTAAAATGAGTATTGATATGAAAGAATATAAATAACATCACAAATTCAAAGAGATCACAATTAAATTCATGGTTTGAGACAGAACTAAGATATGCGAATACAAATGATGCACAGTTAAAGAAAGAAAGAAGAAACGAAATATTCCAATGAGCCTCAGTACTGATAGAGTATAATCCAGATACATGGATGAAATCTATACCATGAGCAGAGATATTTACTGAGACATTGGATGTATACAAAAAATAAACGATAAGTCGGTAATAGTGATAAATATAAAATATGTCATACTAGATGTATGGCATATTTTTTATAAAAATTAAAATAAGTCAATCTATATATGTGTAGAATTTATAATAATTTTGACATAAAATTATTTTTTGGATAAAATAGTATTAGTTTATATTTTAATATATTGGAATGAAAAAATTACTGGTCTCTATTTTATCTTTGTCATTACTATGATGATTTGCCATGGCTGCATGAACTATAAATCAATCAGATGTAAATAATCAGAGTTCATGTGCCGCAGATCTAACAAAGGATATAAGTTATTATATAAAAACAGGTCTTACTAGATTACCTTCTGACATATTTTCCATGAAGGATTACGATGCCTTTATTAGTCCATCAAATTCTAGTGTACAGATATGGCGTAATGGAGTGATAGGGTGATGTAATGATTGGTATAGATGAAGTAATGCAGTGAAAGCTGGGGATGCAAGCGGAGCTATAGTACTACAAAATGAAGATGGATGTACATTTACCAAACCAAATGGTTTAAAAACATGAAATAAATCTACACAAATAGATGCACAGATTCATTATACAGTTTGATATTTTGAGTGATGATGAGAAAACACATTGACTAGTAGGTTTTATTACAAAAATAGCGATACATCTCCATGGAGGTGTTATCCAAATTGAAATACTGTGACAAATATCAATTCATGTCCACCAGTGACAGTAAATTACAAGCAACCAGTAAAACAGCATACATGAGAATGTTTAAATTATAGAATATTTCGATGTGGAGATTGACTTGTAAATAGCCCATATAGTCCAAATGGAACAACATATACAAATTCTGGAAATTTTTATGAGCAATGTGATCCAAATGATCCAAATCATACTAGTTGGTGAGTAGGTGGATGTACTACTACTTGTCAGAGAAATGATACCCCTACAGGTCCAGTTTGTGGAAATGGAACAATTGAGACATGAGAAGACTGTGAATTTAATTCAACTAAACTATGAGGTAAGCCTAGTGGTACACTAGAACTTTCAAATGGAAATCTTTGATGTAATTCAACTACTTGTAAACTTGAGCCTGTCAGTTGTACATTGTCATCATCACCAATCCAACAATTGGTAGGACAACCAATAACATTTACAGCTACAAAAGATAATTGGGCCAGTTATACATCATTAGATTTTTGAGATAATACAAGTGTTGTTCAAAATCCTACATTTCCAATGGGTCATACTTATTCGATAGCTTGAAATTTTCAGCCAACTTTGACAGTAACAAATAATTATTCGGGTACAATTCGTCCAGGAATTTCTAGACCTACAGCTACATGTATAGCAAATTCACACAATTCAGGATGAAATAATACATGAGTAAGTATAGTGTCATGATGTATTATCACATTGAGTAGTAATGAGATAGAATTGTGAGATGATTTTTCGGTAAGTTATACAATACGATGAAATTTCAATAGTCCAGTGAATATGACAAGTATTCCTCAGATTGGAAATCAAGTAATGATAAACAAAAATTGAAGTATCACTGCATGAACCAAAAATTACAATGGAAGTGCTATCACATCTACATGATCGTATACTTTTTCTATTTCGTGAACACTAAATAATGGTCTAAATACACCATTTAACTGTCAAGCGACATTACAAGTAGTAGAGCAATGAGTTATTTGATTTGATTTGAAAAAAGTATTAGATTATATGTCAGGAGATATAGTACATTATACTATCACATTGACCAATACATGAAATATCATAGCACACAATGCTTATATCAAAGATACAGTGCCTTCTGCAGTGACATATCTCACATCAAGTATCGCATGAATGTGAACACAGAGACAAACTTATTCATTTGATATACGGGAAGAAAATTGAACAACGGTATTTATTTATACAGGATTGACAATAAATCCAGGTCAGAGTGCAGTGGTTTCATTTACATGAAGAATTGATACATGAGAAATCATAAATACTACAGCATGAAAAGCACTTAGTGATAAATGTAGTGAGGGTGTGAAAATGTGAGTGGAAAGATCTTTTTGAGTAGTATATGATGCACAGACACAAAACTGTGCTGAAACTTCTGGGAATATCACAGTATGCGAAGATATGCCCGAGCCTACCATATTAAAACATCAGAAAGTATGAATAAAACCATTTACACACGATAATGTGCAGGTAGATTTATGAAATACAATTTCATACAAGATAAATTTCTGAAATTCATCATCATGAGAGATTCACGGTGTGAAGATTGAGGATTATTTACCAAGATGTATCCAATATATAAATTCATCAATATATTGAGTACAATGAGTCGCTTTCAATACATGAACTACATCATTGTGATCTACAAAAATTACATATGATCAATTTACTTTAAACGGATGACAGACATGATATATTTTGCTTACATGAAAGATAAAGGACACACCCGATTGTATTTATAATACTTCATATACAAACAAAGCATATATCTATTTCACAAACAAAACAGAATATGACAAAGTAAATGCACAAAGAGAAGAAGATGATGGATGGACAATCAGAAAAGAAGCAGACAAACAATTTATAAATGAATGAGACAATATTACATATACGATTACATATAGGAATACATGAGATATAGCATGGCAACCATGATATAAATTGACAGATACATGGCCAGAGAATTTAGATTACAAGGGAAGTACATGTAATGGAGTATGTGAAGAGAGAGAGCTAGAGGAAAATAAGAAATATACATACACAGTAAATCAAGGCTTAGAATGATGAGATTCTAGACAGCTTATTTTGACATGAAGAGTAAAGGAATGTCCAGCATGGTGAATGATAGTAAACAAAGTGGAAATAGAATTTGGTAGAGAAGACGGTACAAGTGGAGTGGTAGAATGATATTCAGTAGTAATATGTGGAGATGATGGATGGACAGTGACGAAAGAAGCCGACAAACATTATATCAATAATTTAGACACAGTAAAATATACTATATCATATAGGAACACATGAAGTACAGTATGGGAAAGCTATAGATTGGAAGATGAATGGCCAAATCAATATTTGACATATTCATGAGATAGTTGTGAAAGTGGATTATGATGTCATAAAACACAAAATGGAAATATCTATACATACAATATGGATGGACAACTATTGCCATGAGGTACATGAGTATTGTATCTGACATGACAAGTATGATCATGAGTATGTCCTTCACTTAGTGGATGAATAGTAAACAAAGTGAAATTAATTTATACTACAATAGTAAATGGAGTTCCAGTAGAATGAACAGTGACATGAGAGGTAGAGATAGAATGTAATCTTAATCCAAATGATTGATGGACAATCAAAAAAGAAGCAGACAAAAGTAGGATAAACAAATGAGAAGAAATCACATATACGATCACATATAGGAACACATGAGACAAAGCATGGGAGTCAGGATATGAATTGATAGATACGTGGCCAGAGCAAGTAGATTACAAGAGTAGTACATGTAATGGAGTATGTGAAGAGAGAGAGTTAGAGGAAAATAAGAAATATACATATACAGTGAATGAAAGCTTGGAAGCATGAGAGAGTAAAGAAATAGTAATGACATGAAGCGTAAAGGAATGTCCAGAAAATTGAGTATTAGTAAATAGGGTAAGATTGAAGTATAGGATCTGAGAGACAGAGAATTATATGGATGAGACGATAGTAATCACATGTTGACCAGAGCCAGGATGGACAATTAGAAAGGAAGCAGACAAACAATTTATAGAGGAATGAGAAGATATCACATATATGATTACATATAGGAATACGTGAGATATAGCATGGCAACCATGATATAGATTGACAGATACATGGCCAGAGAAATTAGATTACAAGGGAAGTACATGTAATGGAGTATGTGAAGAGAGAGAGCTAGAGAAAAACAAGAAATATACATATACAGTGAATGAATGACTGAAAGGAAGAGAATGAAAGCAGTTGATATTGACATGAAGAGTAAAGGAATGTCCAGCATGGTGAATGATAGTAAACAAAGTGGAAATAGAATTTGGAAGAGAAGATGGAACAAGTGGAGTGGTAGAATGATATTCAGTAGTGATATGTGGAGATGATGGATGGACAGTGACGAAAGAAGCCGACACACATTATATCAATAATTTAGACACAGTAAAATATACTATATCATATAGGAACACATGAAGTACAGTATGGGAAAGCTATAGATTGGAAGATGAATGGCCAAATCAATATTTGACATATTCATGAGAT